>Ga0206874_1004_pt1 | contig 68394 bp, 75 predicted proteins | sample Alteio_BWOrgCont_12_FD_152629 | JGI IMG/M metagenome (GOLD analysis project Ga0206874, IMG submission 152629) | Enriched cells from forest soil in Barre Woods Harvard Forest LTER site, Petersham, Massachusetts, United States -... | ecosystem: Environmental > Terrestrial > Soil > Temperate forest >...
CATGCGGGTGACGCGGTCGCCGTGCGAATTCCAGACCCGCATCTTTTTCGGCAACCCGGCGAAGAGCCGCCCCGGCTTGCGGACCGCGAGGACGCCGTGCCCGTATTCGCGATGCGAGCTGCGGGCCACGGTGCCGCCGAGGAGCCGGCCCATGAGCTGGATGCCGTAGCAGATGCCCAGGATCGGCACGCCGAGCCGGAAAATCCCAGGGTCGGGCATCGGCGCCTTCTTGTCGAAGACCGAGCTGGGGCCGCCGGAAAGAATGATGCCGATGACGCCGTCGGCCCTGAGTTTCTCCGCGGGCGTGGTGTAATGGTAGATCTTGGAGAAGACCCGCGCCTCCCTCACCCGTCGCGCGATGATCTGCGTGTATTGGGAGCCGAAATCGATTACAGCGAGAGTTTGAGGCATGGGAAAAGGATTCACCGCAGAGGCGCGGAGAGCGCGGAGAGACAATCCGTCCTCCGTGTCCTCCGCGCCTCTGCGGTGAATCTGTATTCCCATCCTAGCATGCTCAGAATCTCAAGTGGGAATTTTCATGTCCGCAGCGGGGGCACGGGCAGAGGGCCGGGGCGCCGCGCGCGGTGTAGATCCGGTCGCAGCGGATGCAATGGAAGGTCGTCTGCCGGCGCTCCTGCTCGAACCGCGCATGGTCGCGGCGGTCGTAGTAAAGCCACGAGCAGAGGAACACGATCCCGACCAGCGAACAGTAGATGGCGGTGGCGACGGGAAGTTCGAACATGAAGGTCGGCTTGATTCCCGGATTGAGAGCGTGGACGCGGCGGCTCGCCGCGTTCCTTTTAAAAACGCGGCGAGCCGCCGCGTCCACATTTAACTCTTCGTCCCGGGATCAACGGGAGACACGGGAGTCTCCGCTGGAGCCGGAGCAGCCTTCTTCGCGCGCTTGGTCCCGGGCTTGCGGCCCTTCGACTTCTTGTAGCCGGGGTCGTCGGCCTTCACAAACTCGATCAGGGCCAGCTCGGCAGCGTCGCTGATGCGCTGCGGGCCGAGCTTGTAAATGCGGGTGTAGCCTCCGTTGCGGGCGGCGAACTCCTTGTACTTCTCGTTGAAGAGCAGCGTGACCGCATCCTCGTCGCGCACGTCGCGCAGGGCGAGGCGGCGCAGGTGAAGGGCATCGCGCTTCTCGGTCTTGGCCGCGGCCTTCTTGGCCTTGGTGATGACCTTCTCGATGAAGGGACGGAGCGCCCGGGCCTTGGTCAGGGTGGTCTGGATCCGGTCGTGCGTGATGAGCGCCGCGGCCAGATTGGAAATCATCGCCGCGCGATGCTCGCGCGTGACGCCCAGGGAAGCGTGGTGTTTGTTGTGTCTCATTTCAGGCTTCCTTCTTCGTGTCCAGCAGGCGTTCGTCGAACTTCATGCCGAGGGCGAGGCCGAGGGCTTCGAGCTTCTCCTTGATTTCGTTGAGGGACTTCTTGCCGAAGTTGCGGTACTTGAGCATCTCCTGCTCGGTCTTCATCGCCAGCTCGCCCACCGTGGTGATGTTGGCGTTGTTGAGGCAGTTCGCCGCGCGGACGGACAGCTCGATCTCGTTGACCGACATGTTGAGCAGCTTGCGGAGCTTGTTCTGCTCCTCGCTGACCTCGTTCTGCTGGCTCTCGAACTCGAACTGCTCCTCGCTGACGCGGTCGAACACGTCGAGGTGGCGCTTGAGGATCGAGGACGCCTGCTTGAGCGCGTCGTCGGGCGTGATCCGGCCGTCGGTCCAGACCTCGAGGATGAGCTTGTCGTAGTCGGTGATCTGGCCGACGCGGGTGTTCTCGACGGAATACTTGACGAGGCGGACCGGGGAGAAGAGGGAGTCGATCGGCACGACGCCGATGGCCTGGTCCTCCTTCTTGTTCTGCTCGCCGGGATAGTAGCCGCGGCCGGTCTTGATCTCGATCTCGGCCTCGAAGGCGCGCTTGGTGTCGAGGGTGCAGATGAGCTGGTCGGGATTGACGATCTCGATGCCGGAGTCGGCCTGGATGTCGGCCGCGGACACCGGTCCCGCCTTGTTGGCCTTGATCAGCAGCCGGATCGGCTCGCGCTTCTGCGAGACGATGAGGATTTTCTTCAGGTTGAGGACGATGTCGGTGACATCCTCCACCACCCCGTCGATGCTCTGGAACTCATGGTTCACCCCGTCGATCTTGACCGAGGAGATGGCCGCACCCTCGATGGAGCTGAGCAGCACCCGGCGGAGGGAGTTGCCGATGGTATGGCCGTAGCCCGCTTCGAAGGGCTCGGCGATAAACTTCGCATAGGTCGGCGTGGAGCCTTCCTCGACCTTGGTGAGTTTGTTGGGAAGTTCGAACTTTCCGAGGCGTTTGGACATGGATGGGAGGGGACTGCAGTTAAAAAAGGATTAGAAGCGGGAATAAAATTCGACGATGAGCTGTTCGTTGGTGTTCTTGTCCATCTCGTCGCGCAGCGGAACGCGGACCATGGTGGCCTTGAACTGCTCGGGCGTGAGGGTGAGCCAGCCGGGGACGTTGCGGATGCGGTTGTCCTCCATGTTCCGGGTGGCCATCTGGCGGGAGGCCGGGGTGTTCTTCACCTCGATCTCGTCGCCGGGCAGCACGGTGTAGCTCGCGATGTCGACCTTGTGGCCGTTGACGCGGATGTGGCCGTGGTTGACGAACTGCCGCGCGGCGGCGCGGGTCTTGGCGAAGCCGAGGAGATAGATGACGCTGTCGAGGCGGGTCTCGAGGAGCTGCATGAAGCGCTCGCCGGTGACGCCGCGCTCCTGCTTCGCCATCTCGAACACCCGGCGGAACTGCCGCTCGAGCATGCCGTAAAGGTAGCGCAGCTTCTGCTTCTCCTTCAGGCCGAGGAGATAGCCGTTGGGCTTGTTGCGCTTGACCTTCTCGCCGTGCTGGCCGGGAGGATAATTGCGCCGCTCCAGCGCCTTGCCGGAGCCAATGATGTATTGGCCGAAGCGACGGCTGATGCGGGTTTTAGGACCGATGTAACGAGCCATGTTTTTCTAAAAGGGACGGGGTGACGGGTGGCGTGTGGCGAAAATTAGACGCGGCGGCGCTTGCGGGGGCGGCAGCCGTTGTGCGGGATGGGCGTCACGTCGATGACGGAGGTGATCTCCAGGCCGGCGGCCTGCAGGGCGCGGATGGCGCTGTCGCGGCCGAGGCCGGGGCCGGAGATGCGGATGACGACATCCTTCAGTCCGTGGGCCATGGCGTGCTTGGCGGCATCGTTGGCGATCTGCGTCGCGGCATAGGCGGTCGATTTGCGCGAACCGCGGAAGCCCAGCTTGCCGGCGCAGGACCAGGCGATCACCTGGCCCTTTTGGTCGGCGATGGAAACGATGGTGTTGTTGAACGAGGCGAGCACGTTGGCGATGCCCGAAACGACGTTCTTCGAACCCTTGGCCTTGCGGATCTTGATCGCGCCGATCTCCTCCTTGAGGAGGTCCTCGGCCGTCGGCTGCTTGGCGACGCCGCCGATCAACTCGACCGGCTTGGCCGGAGCCGCGGCGGGAGCGGCGGCGCCCTCGGCCTTGGCCTCGGCGGGAGCGCCATCCTTGGGCGCGCCTTCGGCAGCAGCCTTCGGGGCCTTCTTCCGGTTTTCCTTCGCAGGAGCGCCGGCGGCTGCCTCACCCTCGGGGGCGGCGGCGGGTTTCTTTTCCTTCTTAGACTCGGACTTTTCTTCGGCCATGATTTAAAATTATTCCTTGGCGGCTTTGGAGACGCCGACGGTCTTGCGCGGGCCCTTGCGGGTGCGGGCGTTGGTGCTGGTGCGCTGGCCGCGGACCGGCAGGCCGCGGCGATGGCGGACTCCCCGGTAGCAGTTGATGGCCTGGAGGCGCTTGAGATTGCCGGCGATTTCCCGGCGCAGGTCGCCCTCGACGACCCACTTGTGCTCCGTGATGACGTGCAGGATCTTGTTGAGCTGCTCTTCCGTCAAATCCTGGGCGCGCATGTCGGGATTGAGGCCGGCTTCCTTGACGATCTGGTCGGCCAGCGCGGGCCCCACTCCGTAAATATAGCGGAGCGAGATGGAGACTTTCTTTTTGGCGGGGATTTCTACACCGAGGAGGCGAGGCATGATATGGGAGAGGTGGTTTGAGAGAGAGTGAGAGTGGTTTGGAAAATATGGGTCGTATAGGACCTATGCTATCTGGCGGGCGGGAGAGTCAGTATCTCCGGCCCCTTTTCTGTCGTGAGCACGGTGTGTTCGAAGTGCGCGGAGGGCGATCCGTCGGCGGTGACGACCGTCCAGCCATCCGGGAGGGTCCTGGTCTTGTAGTCGCCGAGGTTGACCATCGGCTCGATCGCCAGGGTCATGCCGGGCCTGATCCGGTCGCCGGTTCCGCGGCGTCCGAAATTCGGGATCTCGGGCGGCTCGTGCATCGCGACTCCGACCCCGTGGCCGACCATGTCGCGGACGACGCTGAAACCGTGCCCTTCGACGTGCGCCTGGATCGCGTGGGAGATGTCGCCGATGCGATTTCCCACCTTCGCCTCGCGGATCCCGATGCCCAGCGCCTCGGAGGTGACGCGGAGGAGCTTCTCGATCCGCGGGGAAACGGGGAGAACGGGGACCGTCGCGGCATTGTCGCCGATGTAACCGTGATACTCGACGACGATGTCGAGCGAGACGATATCCCCTTCGCGGAGAATCCGGCGAAGGGTCGGGATGCCGTGCACGACCTCCTCGTTGACCGAGATGCAGGTGTGCGCCGGGTAGCGGCGGGAATGATGCTGGTAGCCGTAGCAGGCGCTCCGGGCGCCCAGGCGGGCGATCGCGTCGCGGCCCGCCTCCTCCAAGTCCTGCGTGGTGATGCCGGTGCGAACGAGGGGCTTGAGGATATCAAGCACCCGGGCCGCAACGGCGCATGCCTCGCGCATCCGGGCGATTCCATCCTTGTCCTTGATGGGAATCATGCGGAACGGGCGGGCAGGGTCAGGACTGAGAGCATCGTAGCCGGGAAGTGATATCCCGCATCAGGTTTGCGCGCCAAAGGCCTCAAGCGTGTCGAGGGACGCGAAATCTTCCGTCGAATGTGACCGGCGGAAGAGACGTGCTCAATGTGCAAAGAACGGAGGATCGTTCCGGCGGGACCGCCGAAAGACGAAAAGGGTTCATTGATGGCAAAATACGCCATCGGAGTAAAGAACTATTTCTGGAAGGATTTGTAGGCCCAGATGACCAGGCCGAGCGTGAACATGCCCAGCAGCGGCCAGACGATCTTCATGACGGAGTCGAGCGCCAGCGCATCCCCGGTCATGGCCTGCTGCGGGTTGGCGCTGCGGGCGCGGATCCGGCCCTTCCGGAGGAAGCCGTCGTAGTGCCGCTGGAGGAGGAAGGTCTCGATCTGGCGCATCGTGTCGAGGATGACGCCGACGGTGATGAGCATGCCCGTGCCGCCGAAGAAATAGGCGACCTGGTAGGGCGTGTTGAGCTGCCAGTAAAGGACGTCGGGGATGATGGCGATGACCGTCAGGAAGATCGCCCCCGCCAGCGTCAGGCGGGTCATGATGAAATCGAGGAATTGGGCGGTGTGCTCGCCGGGGCGCACGCCGGGGACGTAGCCGCCGTATTTCTTGAGGTCGTCGGCGATCTGGATCGGCTTGAACATGACCGACACCCAGAAATAGCTGAAGAAAAGGATGAGCAGCGAGTAGCCGGTGTAGTAGACCCAGTGCCCGCGGGTCAGGTTCTGCGAGAGCTCGATCAAAAACCGCAGGTTGAAGGCGGCGCCCATCTGCGAGAAGATCTGCGCGGGGAAGAGCAGGATGGCCGAGGCGAAGATCACGGGCATGACGCCCGAATAGTTGACCTTGAGGGGGAGGAAGGAGCTCTGCCCGCCCATCACCTTGTTGCCGACGACGCGCTTGGCGTACTGCACGGGGATCTTCCGCTGCCCCTGCACGACCATGATGATGCCCATCGTGACCGCGATGAAGAGCACGAGCATGAGGACGACCATGGGGGCGCCGATGCTGGCCCCCGTGCCGACGGGGCGGAAAATCATGCGGGTGACGGCCGCGATCGCGCTGGGAAACTGGGCGAGGATGCCGATCGTGATCAGGAGCGAGACGCCGTTGCCGATGCCGCGCGCGGTGATCTGCTCGCCGAGCCACATGAGCAGCATGGTGCCGGCCGTCATGTAGATCACCGAGGTGATCAGGAACCCGACCTTCCCCACGATGACGATGCTGCCGTAGGTGTTGATGTCATAGCCGGGAATCAGGCTGCCCGGCCGGGACTCGAGCGCGAGGATGAGCAGCCCGCCCTGGATGATGCAGATCAGGACCGTGGCGTACCGCGTGTACTGCGTGAGCTTCTGGCGGCCGACGTCGCCCTCCTGCTGGAGGCGGCTGAGCGACGGGACGACCGCGGTCATGAGCTGGAAGATGATCGAGGCGCTGATGTAGGGCATGATGCCCAGCGCGCAGACCGCGCCGCGGGTGAGCGCGCCGCCGGTGAACATGTTGTACAGGCCGAGCAGCGCGCCGCCGGCGGAACCGGACTGCTCCTGCGAGAAGCGCAGCAGCGGGCGCGGGTCGATCCCGGGCAGCGGGATGTGCGCGCCCACGCGCGCGACGAAGAGCAGCGCCAGGGTGTAGAAGATGCGCGAGCGCAGCTCGGGGATCTTCAGGGAGTTGGTGAAGGCGGAAAACATCGCTGAAAAGCGGAAGGGGGAAGGCGGAAAGCGGAAACGGGGTTCAGCCGACGATGGCCCGGCCGCCGGCGGCCTCGATCTTGGCCTTGGCGGAGGCGGAGAACTTCGCGGCGGTGATCTTCATCGGCCGGCCGATTTCGCCGTCGCCGAGGACCTTGACCACGGTGGCGCCGCGACGGATGAGGCCGGCCGCGGCCAGCGCCACGGCATCGACCTCGGTCACGCCCTTGTCCAGCGAGGAGATGTCGTCGAGATTCACGACGATGGGCTCGGTGCGGAAGGAGGCCTGGTTGAAGCCGCGATGCGGGAGCTTGCGGTAGAGCGGCATCTGGCCGCCCTCGAAGCCGGGACGGATGCTGCTGCCGGAACGGGCGGTCTGCCCCTTCCCTCCCCGCCCGCTCGTCTTGCCGTGGCCGCCGCCTTCGCCGCAGCCGACGCGCTTCTTGCGGTGGATGGCACCGGCGACGTTTTTCATTTCGTGAAGTTTCATGGCGGTCAGGATTTGCGGGCGTTGGCGAAGTCGTCCGCGAAGCGGAGCTGCAGGAGCGCATCCACGGTGGCGTTGACGACGGCGATGTGGTTCTTGGAGCCCATCGACTTGGTGAGGATGTTCTTGATGCCGGCGGCCTCGAGGACCGCGCGGACGCCCCCGCCGGCGATGAGGCCGGTGCCGGGCGAGGCCGGCTTGAGGAGGACCCGGCCGCCGTCGTACTTTCCGAGGACGTCGTGCGGGATGGTGGTGCCCTTGAGCTTCACCGGGAAAAGGCCCTTCTTGGCGTGCGCGGTGCCCTTCTTGATCGCATCGGGGTAGCCCACGGCCTTGCCGTAGCCGATGCCGATGTTGCCCTTCTGGTCGCCGACGACCACGAGGGCGGCATAGCTGAAGCGCCGGCCGCCCTTCACGACCTTGGCGCAGCGGTTAACGAAAACGACGTTTTCGTACATCGTGGGCCCGTCGGAGGGAGGGGCGCCCCGCGAGCGGTCGTCGCGGCGGGGGGGCGCTGAGGAAGTGGGTTCGTTGCTCATGTTAAAATACAATGCCGCCCTCGCGCACGCCGTCGGCGAAGGCCTTGACCTTGCCGTGGTAGCGGGCGCCGCTGCGGTCGAAAACGATGGTGGTGACGCCGGCGGACTTCGCCTTCGCGGCAAAGGCCGTGGCGAGCGCCTTGGCGCCGGCGAGGTTGGCGCGAAGCTTCTGTTTGCGCAGCTCGGGATCGAGGCTGGAGAGGAACACGAGCGTGACCGCCGCGTCGTCGTCGATGGCCTGCGCGTAGATGTGCTTCGTGCTGAAGGTGACGCACAGGCGGGGCCGCGCGGACGTGCCGGCGACCTTCTTGCGGATCCGCCAGCGGCGCCGCTGCAGCAGCTTGGCTTTGAGAATGGTGTTCATGGGAGAAAGATGGGGGGTGAGGGCCGCGGTTAGGCGACGGTCTTGCCTTCCTTGCGGCGGACGCGCTCGCCGACGATGCGCACGCCCTTGCCCTTGTAGGGCTCCGGCGGGTAATAGCTGCGGATCTCGGCGGTGACGGCGCCGACGAGCTGCTTGTCGCAGCCCTCGACCTTGATCTTGGTGCCGTCCACCACGGTCAGCTTGATGCCCTCGGGGAGGTCCATCAGGATGGGATGCGAAAAGCCGAGGAGGAGATCGAGCTGCCTGCCCTTGAGGTTGGCCTTGAAGCCGACGCCCTGGATCTCGAGGTCCTTGGAGAAGCCGGCGGTCACGCCCTTCACCATGCTGGCGATGATGGAGCGCGCGGTGCCGTGCATGGCCTTGGCGAAGCGCGAGTCCTCGACGGGCTTGACGAGGACCTTCTTGTCCTCGATGGAGATCGACACGACGGGGGCGAAGGTCCGGTGGACCTTCCCCTTGGGGCCCTCGACCAGGACGGTCGTGGCCTTGATCTCGACCTTCACCTTGTCGGGGATGGGGATGGGTTGTATTCCGATGCGGCTCATGGTGCGGGATTCCTTACCAAACGTTGCAGATCAGTTCGCCCCCGGCCTTCTGGCGGCGGCAGTCGGCGTCCTTCATGAGGCCCTTCGACGTGGAAACGACGGCGATGCCGAGGCCGTTGAGGACCCGCGGAATCTCGGTGTACTTGTAGTAGAGGCGGCGGCCGGGCGTGGAGGCGCGGACCAGGCCGGTCATCACGGGTTTGTCGTCGACGTACTTCATCTTCACGATGAGGGTCGGATGGCCCCGCTCGTCCACGCCGCGGCTGACGGCGCCGACGTAGCCCTCGGCGCTGAGGATGGCGGCGATGCCCTCCTTGAGCCGCGAGTGCGGGGCGATGCAATTTTCGAGCCGCGCCTTGCCGGCATTGCGGAGGCGCGTGAGAAAGTCACTGATCGGGTCTGTCATGGCGGATGTCTTGGATAAGGGCCTGTCGAATCATATCCGACTTTCGGCAGGGAAAAATTTGTGGAAAAACAGGGCGGCGGTTACCAGGAGGATTTGATGACGCCGGGGATCTTGCCGTTGAGCGCGAGCTCGCGGAACTGGATGCGCGAAACGCCGAACTTGCGGTGGAAGCCGCGCGGCCGGCCGCTCATCGAGCAGCGGTTGCGGATGCGGACGCGCGCCGAATTCTTCGGGAGCTTCTGGAGCTTCTTCTGCGCGGCGTAGAAATCCTCGTCGGTGGCGGACGGGTTCTTGAGGACGGCCTTCAGCTCGGCGCGCAGCTTCGCGTATTTCGCGACGAGCCGGATGCGCTTCTTGTTGCGTTCGATGGCGGAGGTTTTGGGCATGGGATTAAGCGGCGGCCGGGGCCTTCGGGGCCGGGGCGTTGGTCTCGTTGCGGCGGAAGGGCATGCCGAGCATGCGCAGGAGCTCGCGGCCCTCGTCGTCGGTGTCGGCCGAGGTGACGATGGTGATGTCGAGGCCCATGCTCTTCTTGATGTTCTCGAGGGTGATCTCGGGGAAGATGCTGAAGTCGGTGATGCCGATCGTGTAGTTGCCCTGCCCGTCGAGCCGGGTCGAGACCCCGCGGAAATCGCGGATGGTCGGGAGGGCGACGGCCAGCAGGCGGTAGAAGAACTCCCACATGGCGTCCCCCCGGAGGGTGACGTGGCAGCCGACGACCTGGTTTTCCTTCAGCTTGAAATTCGAGATCGCCTTGCGGGTCCGCGACAACACGGGTTTCTGCCCCGCGATGGTGCCCAGGTCGCGCTGGACGTCGGCGATCTGGTTCTTATCCGCCTCGGCGTCGATGCCGCTGTTGAGGACGATCTTCACCAGGCGCGGAACCTGATGCTTGTTCTTGTAGCCACGGGTCTTTACAAGATCGGCGACGACCTTTTCGTGGTAAATTTTCTTGAGGGTGGGAATGGTGCTCATGGGCCCGGGGAGGAGGGAAGTGTCAGGAGAAAGGGTCGATCTTGGCGGATGGGAAGCCGGGTGTAAAGCGCAAGCGCTCAGGCCTTGGCGGGAGCGGCGCCCTTGCGGGAGCGGCGCTCGTCGTGACGCGTCTTGAGCATCAGGTTGGAGACGTGGATGGAGCCCTCGCGCTCGACAATCGATCCCTGGGGATGCTCCTGCGATTTCTTGAGGTGGCGCTTCATCATGGCCAGGCCCTCGACGCGGGCGCGCCCTTTCTGGGCGAGGACCTCGAGGATCTTGCCTTCCTTGCCCTTGTGGGAGCCGGCGATGACGATGACGGGGTCGCCGCGTTTGACGTGGAATTTTTGCATGGTCAGAGAACCTCCGGGGCAAGCGAGATGATCTTCATGAAGTTTTTCGCGCGCAGTTCGCGGGCGATCGGGCCGAAGATGCGGGTGCCCATGGGATTGCCGTCGGCGCCGATGATGACGATGGCGTTGCTGTCGAAGCGCAGGTAGCTGCCGTCGTTCCGGCGCACGGCGGCCTTGGTGCGGACGACGACCGCCTTGGCGACCTCGCCCTTCTTCACGGTGGCGTCGGTGGCGCTTTCCTTGATGTGGACCGTGATGACGTCGCCGACGCCCGCGGTGTCGGTGTTCTGGCCCTTGCGGCTGATCATGGCGGCCCGCCGGGCGCCGGTGTTGTCGGCGACTTCGAGAATGGAGCGCAGTTGGATCATGGTAAAAAGATAGGTCTCACAGGTCCTATAGGACTTATATATTTAGGGAGCGGCGGGCGCCGGCGCGGAGGGCTCGGTCTTGGTGATCTTGGTCGGCACCTGGGCGGCGACATCCTGCTCGGAAATCGCCTCGCCGATGGCCGTTTCGGAGCGCTCGACGACGCTGATGACGCGCCAGCGCTTCAGGCGGCTGAGCGGACGGGTCTCCATGATCTCGACCTTGTCGCCGAGCTTGGCCTCGTTCTTCTCGTCGTGCACGTGCACGACGGTCTTGCGATTGATGACCTTGTGGTAAAGCGGGTGCGGCGTCTTGTAAGGGATCGTGACCTTGATGGACTTGTCGCCCGAGCGGCTCGTGACGAAGCCGAGAAGGGTTTTGCGCACATTGCGCGTGTCGGTGGTGGCGGAGGACATGATTGGGAAAGGGTTTTAGGCGGCGGCCGGCGCCTTCGGCTTCTGCCGGCTGATGGTCTCCATGCGGGCGACGGTCTTGCGCAGGGTGCGCAGCTCGTGGGTCTTCTCGACCTGGCCGGTCTGCTTGCGCAGGCGCAGCTGCAGGAGCTGCGAGCGGGTCTCGCGGAGCTTGGTCCCGATCTCCTCGGGGGAGAGTTCACGAATTTCTTTTGCGGTCATGGCAGGGATTCCAAAGGGCGGTTGCGGGACGAAAGGGCTGGCTGCTCCTCAAAGGGTCGTGGCTTCGCGGGCGATGAAGCGGCAGTGGAACGGGAGCTTGGCGTCGGCCAGGCGGAAGGCCTCCTTCGCGATGGTCAGGGGCACGCCGGCGAGCTCGAAGAGCACGGCGCCGGGCTTGATGACCGCGACGTAAAACTCGACCGGGCCCTTGCCCTGGCCCATGCGCACCTCGGCCGGCTTCTTGGTCACCGGCTTGTGGGGGAAGACGCGGATCCACAGCTTGCCCTTGCGCTTGAGGTGGCGCGAGATGGTCACGCGCGCGGCCTCGATCTGCTGCCCGGTCATCGGGCCGCGGGTGAGGGACTGCAGGCCGAATTCGCCGAAGGCGAGCGTGTTGCCGCGCTTCGCATTTCCGGCGCGTGAGCCTTTTTGCGATTTCCGGTACTTGGTGCGTGCGGGGGCGAGAGCCATGGTGATTTAAAATAGGTCTTATATGTCCTATAGGACGTATGTCTTCAGGTGGTCGCGGGCTCCTCTTTCTTGCAGATCCAGCACTTGACGCCGATCTTGCCGAAAAGGGTGTGGGCCTCGGAGAAGCCGTAATCGATGTTTTCGCGGAGCGTGTGCAGGGGCACCCGGCCCTTGCGCTGCCATTGGCGGCTGGCGATGTCGTTGCCGTTGAGGCGGCCGGAAACCTGGATGCGGATGCCGTCGGCGCCGAGCGCCATGGCCATCTCGACCGACTTGGTCATGGCCCGGCGGAAATTGATCCGGCGCTCGAGCTGGAGCGCGACGTTCTCGGCCACAAGCTGGGCCTCGATCTCGGGCTTCTTGACCTCCTGGATGTCGAGGAGGATCTCGCGGCCGGTCATCTTGGCGAGCTGGAGCTTGATGTTCTCCACTTCCTGGCCCTTGCGGCCGATGACGATGCCGGGGCGGGCGGTGTAGATCTTGACGCGGACGCGGTTCGAGGCGCGCTCGATGAAGATGCGCGGCACGGACGCCTGCTTGAGCTTCTCCATCAGCATGTCGCGGATGAGCTTGTCCTCGAGGAGGAGCGCCGGGAAATCCTTCTTCTTCGCGAACCAGCGGGATTGCCAGTTGCGGCGGACAGCGAGACGGAAACCGATCGGATTGGTCTTTTGGCCCATGGTGCGGTGGTCAGTTGGTGTTGCCGTCCGAGAGGACGATGCGAATGTGGGACATTTTCTTGCGGCGCGGCATCGCCGTGCCCTTGGCTCCGGCCTTGAAGCGCTTGAGGACGGGGCCGTTCTCGACGATGGCGCTTTTCACGAAAAGCGCATCGGCCGAAAGATTGGCATTGTTCTCGGCGTTGGCGATGGCGCTGGAGAGCGTCTTGGCGATGAGGCGGGCGGACTTGCGCGGAATGAGCAGCAGGTACTCGACGGCGACGGACGCCTTGCGTCCCTGGATGGTGCGCGCGACTTCGCGCACCTTCTTCGGGGACATGTGGGCGTAACGGGTGAGGGCTTGGACATCCATGATTCTGGTTTCCTTTAAATTTCCTTGCGGGTCATGCCGCCGTGCGCCTTGAAGATGCGGGTCGGGGAGAATTCGCCGAGCTTGTGGCCGACCATGTTTTCGGTGACGTACACGGCGATGAACATCTTGCCGTTGTGCACGTTGAACGTGTGACCGATGAAATCGGGGGTGATCGTCGAGCGACGGGACCAGGTTTGAATCGGCTTTTTCGCGCCGGATTTGACCGCCTTGTCGATTTTCTCGACCAGGTGGTAATCGACAAAGAAACCTTTCTTGATGGAACGGGCCATGGGTGGAAATCAGGGTTTCGGGGTCACTTCCGGCCGCGCGGTTTGCGCCCGTTGTGGTGCACGATGATCATGCTGTTGGAGAGCTTGGAACGACGGCGCGTGGGGAATCCCTTCGCCAGCTGGCCCCAGGGGGACACGAGCTGCTGGCGGCCGCCGCCGCCCTTGGACTTGCCCTGGCCGCCGCCGTTGGGATGGTCGACCGGGTTCATGGCCATGCCGCGGACGTGGGGGCGCTTGCCCAGCCAGCGGTTCCGTCCGGCCTTGCCGAGAGACTGCTTGTTGTGGTCGCCGTTGCCGACCGTGCCGATGGTGGCCCGGCACTTCGGGTGGACGAAGCGGAGCTCGCCCGAGGGCATCTTGAGCTGGGCCTGGCCGTTTTCGACCGCCATCAGCTCGAGGGCCGTGCCGCCCGAGCGGGCGATCTGCGCGCCGCGGCCGGGGAGCAGCTCGACCGCGTGCACCTTGGTCGAGGGCGGAATGATCTCCAGCGGGAAGTTGTTGCCGACCGTGAACTCGTTCGTCGTGGCCTTGTCCGAGGCGACGATCGTCGCCCCGACCTGCAGGCCCTCGGGGGCGAGGATGTACTGCTTCAGGCCGCTGCCATAGCACACCAGCGCCAGGTTGGCGGTGCGATTGGGATCGTACTCGATCGCGAGGACGCGGGCCGGCTGGTCGCGGAGGCCGCGCATGAAATCGATGATCCGGTAAAGCTGCTTGTGTCCGCCGCCGCGATGGCGGGAGGTCACGCGGCCATAGACATTGCGGCCGCCGGTCTTGGGCTTCGCCTCGGTGAGCGCGCGCTCGGGCCGCTTCGACGAGAGGCCCACCCGCTTGTTCAGCGAGGTGAAGCGCCCGGAGGGCGTAAGAGGGCGGAAGGATTTGATGGGCATGGGATTATAGGTCGTATAGGTCCTACGGGACTTATATTTTATACTAGCTCGATCTTGTCGCCGGCCTTGAGCGTCACGATGGCCTTCTTGAATTCGGAGGTCGTGCTCGGCTGGCCCTTGCGGCTCTTCTTGTTCTTGCCGGGATAGTTCATCGTGTTGACCCGGCGGACGGTGACCTTGAAGGCCTCCTCGACGGCGGCCGCGATGTGGTGCTTCGTGGCGCTCCTGGCCACCTCGAAGGTGTACTGGCCGAGCTCCGAGGACTGCTTGGTCGCCTTTTCGGTCAGGAAGACGGTCTTGAGAACGTGGTCGGGTTTCATCAGTTTTTGCCTCCGTTGACGCGGGTGAGGATCGTCTCGAGCGCCTTGCTGCTGACGATGATCCGCTTGTATTGCGCGAGATCGAGGGTGTTGAGCTTCGAGGCTTCCTGGAGGGAGACGCGGCCGATGTTGCGCGCGGCCCGGAGGGTTCCGGCGGCGAAGGGGGCGTCGACCAGCAGGACCTTGCCGTCGGGGGCGATCCGGCCGACGAGCGCGTCCACGGCCTTGGCCTTGGCGAGATCGGCGGCGAAGGAGTCGATGACGGCGATCTCTCCCGCGGTGGCGCGGTCGAAGAGCGCGCGGCGGAAGGCAAGGGACTTCACCTTGGCGTTGACCTTCTTCGAATAGTCGCGGGGCTTCGGGCCGAACACGACGCCGCCTCCGCCCCAGAGGGGGGAACGGCTGGAGCCCGCGCGGGCGCGCCCGGTGCCTTTCTGGCGCCAGGGCTTCTTGCCGCCGCCGCGGACTTCGCCGCGCGTCTTGGTTGAGTGAGTGCCCTGGCGGTTGTTCGCGTTGATCGCGACGATGACTTCCTTCACGGCCTGCAGGCCCTTGTCGCCCTCGAACGTGGGAAGGCCGGCGAATTCCTCTTCGCGGCTCTGGGTGCCGTCGGTGCTGAAAATTTTAAGCTTCATGGCGGTCGGTTCCTGCGGATTAGGCCTGCGTCTTGGGCTGTCCCTTGATGGCGCTGCGGACGATGACGTCGTCGCCGTTCGCGCCGGGGATCGCGCCCTTCACGAGAATGAGGTTGCGCTCGGCGATGACCTTGACGACGCGCAGGTTTTGCATCGTGCGGCGCTCGGCGCCCATGTGCCCGGGCATCTTCTGGTTCTTCCAGGAGCGGCCGGGGGTCTGGCGCATGCCGATCGAGCCGATGCGGCGGTGAAACATCGAGCCGTGGGCGGCGGGACCGCCAGCGACGCGGAAGCGGCGCACGACGCCCTGGAAGCCCTTGCCCTTGCTCACGCCGATGACGTCGACGTACTGGCCTTCCTTGAAGGACTCCACGGTGACAACATCGCCGACCTTGAGGGTGGCGGCGCCCGGGAGGCGGACCTCGCCGAGGACGCGGGGCGCGTGCGGGAGGCCGGAGGGCTTGGCGTGGTTGAGCTCGGCCTTGCTGGCGTTCTTGAGCTTCTGGGAGGAGAAGCCGATCTGGACGGCGTGGTAGCCGTCGTTCTCGAGCGTCTTGACCTGAAGGACGGAGCAGGGTCCGGCTTCGACCACGGTGACCGGGACCAGGACGTTTTGAGCGTCGTAGACCTGGGTCATGCCGATTTTTTTTCCGAGGAGGGAGGAGATCATGGGCTAAGCGGTAGGTGGAGAGTTTCCGTTGGGAAGCCTACATTAGGCGGGAGTTGAAAGTTTAGACGTTGATCGTGATGTCGACGCCGGAGGGAAGGTTGAGTTTCTTGAGTTCGTCCACCGTCTGGGCGGTGGGCTCGATGATGTCGATCAGGCGCTTGTGCGTGCGCGTCTCGAACTGCTCCATCGACTTCTTGTCCACGTGGGGCGAGCGGTTGACGGAGAGCTTCTCGATGCAGGTGGGCAGCGGGATCGGGCCGGAGACGCGGGCGCCCGAGCGCTTGGCGGTCTCGACGATGTCCTGGGCCGACTGGTCGATGACGCGATAGTCGAAACCCTGGAGCTTGATGCGGATGCGTTGGCCTTTCATTGCGTAAAAAGAACGGGGGGGGATTAGGTGCGGGCCGGGGCCTTCGAGGAGGACTCGACGATCTTGGCGAGAAGGGAATTGGGCACCTGGGCGAAGTGCGAGGGCGTGATCGAAGCGCTGGCGCGGCCCTTGGAGAGCGAGCGGATGTCGGTGACGTAGCCGAAGAGCAGCTCGAGCGGCACGGTCGCCGTGATGATGCAGGCCCCGGCCTTGTTCTCCATCGCGCTGACGCTGCCGCGGCGGCGGTTGATGTCGCCGATGAGGTCGCCCTGGTAATCCTCGGGAGTCGTGACCTCGACGCCCATGATGGGCTCGAGCAGGATGGGGCCCGCGATCTTCATCGCGTCCTTGAACGCGAAGATGCCGGCCATCTTGAACGCGAGTTCGGAGGAGTCGACCTCGTGGAAGGAGCCGTCGACGATCCGGACGATGACGTCCACCACCGGATGCCCGGCGATGACGCCGTTGTTGAAGCCTTCCTTGATGCCCATGATGGCGGGCTTGATGAATTCCTTGGGGATGGAGCCGCCCACGGTCTCGTCGAGCACCTCGACGCCCTTGCCCTTCTCGGCGGGCTCGAGCTTGATGACGACGTGGCCGTACTGGCCCTTGCCGCCCGACTGGCGGATGAACTTGCCCTCGCCCTCGGCGGTCTTGGTGACGGTCTCGCGGTAGGCGATCTGGGGCTTGCCGAAGGTGGCCTCGACCTTGAATTCGCGCTTCATCCGGTCGCGGATGATGTCGAGGTGGAGCTCGCCCATGCCGGAAAGGATGGTCTGGCCGCTGTCCGGATCGGTGGAGACGCGCAGGGTCGGATCCTCGGCGACGAGGCGCTGGAGGGCGGTGCCCATCTTTTCCTGGTCGCCCTTGGAATTGGGCTCGATCGACATCGAGATGACGGGCTCGGGGAAGGACGGCGGCTCGAGGCGGATGTCGAAATCCTCGTCGCACAGGGTGTCGCCGGTGATGACGTCCTTGACGCCGACCAGCGCGCAGATGTCGCCCGCGTAGGCGACCTCGATCTCCTCGCGGTCGATCGCGCGCATCAGCACCAGGCGCGAGAGGCGCTCGCTGCGGCGGGTGCGCGGATTGTAGAGGGACATGCCCCGCTTGACCATGCCGGTGTAGACCCGGAAAAACACGAGCTTGCCGACGAAGGCGTCGGTCCAGAGCTTGAAGGCCAGGCCGGCGAGCTTGCCCTTGTCGTCCACCGTCGCCTGGACCTCGGCGCCGTCGGTGTCCTGGCCCTTCATCGGGGGCAGGTCGATCGGGCTGGGCAGGTAGTTGACGACGCAGTCGAGGACGCGCTGCACGCCCTTCTTCTTGAAGGCGGAGCCGGGGATGACGCCGCAGAAGCCGAGGGAGATCGTGGCCTTGCGGACGGCGAGCATGAGCTCGTTGACGGCGATTTCCTCGCCGTTCAGGAACTTGCCGGCGATCACATCGTCGAAGTCGGCCACGGCCTCGATCAGGGCCTCGCGATATTTTTTGGCGTCGGCCTCAAATTCGGCCGGAATCGCGGTCGTGACGGGGTTGAGGCCAAGATCGGTCTCGGCGTCGTCGGGGAAGATGTAGGCGACATTCTGGACCAGATCGATCAGGCCCTTGAAATTCTCCTCGGCGCCGATGGGCAGGAAGAGCGCGTGCGCATTGCCGCGGAGCTTGGTGCGGATGTCGTCGATCGAGCGGTGAAAGTCGGCTCCGACGCGGTCCATCTTGTTGATGAAGGCGACGCGGGGCACGCGGTACTTGTTCATCTGGCGCCAGACCGTCTCGGACTGGGGCTGCACGCCGGCGACCGCGTCGAACACGGCGACCGCGCCGTCGAGGACGCGGAGGGAGCGCTCGACCTCGGCCGTGAAATCCACGTGCCCGGGGGTGTCGATGATATTGATCCGCTGCTTGATCCCCTTCCAGGGGCCGACCGAGGCGTTCCAGGCGCAGGAAATGGCGGCCGCGGTGATGGTGATGCCGCGCTCGCGCTCCTGCTCCATCCAGTCGGTGACGGTGGTGCCGTCGTGCACCTCGCCCATCTTGTGGACGGCGCCGGAGTAGAAAAGAATGCGCTCCGTGGTGGTGGTCTTGCCGGCGTCGATGTGCGCGGCGATGCCGATATTGCGCGTCCATTCCAGCGGGAAGGGGCGGTTCGGCGAATTGACCGGGGAGGCCTGGGCTCTGTCGGTGACGACGGAAATATCGGACATGGCGGGAGCGGACATCGGGCGGTTTCCCTTACCAGCGGAAGTGGGCGAAGGCGCGGTTCGCCTGGGCCATCTTGTGGGTGTCTTCCTTCTTCTTCACGACGGTGCCGGTGTTGTTGTAGGCGTCGATGATCTCGGTCGCGAGGGCGTCGCCCAGCGGCACGCCCTTGCGGTGGCCGGCGGCGTCGACGATCCAGCGGAGCGCGAGGCTCTCCTGGCGTTCAAAGGAAATTTCGATCGGAACCTGGTAGGTCGCGCCGCCGACGCGGCGGCTCTTGACCTCGAGGCGCGGGCGCGCGTTTTCGAGGGCGCCGAGGAGGAGGTCGACCGGATCGCCCTTTTCGAGCTTCTCGGAGACCTTGGCGAACGCGCCGTAGACGATGCGCTGCGCGAGGTTCTTCTTGCCCTGTTTCATCACGATGTTGACCAGGTGCGCGACCAGGGCGCTCTGGTAGCGGACATCGGGGGCGACTTCGCGTTTCTCTGCTCTGTGGCGGCGTGACATGGATCAGGGTATTTCTCGGGAAATTATTTCTTGGCTTCCTTCGGGCGCTTGACGCCGTACTTGGAGCGGCTGCGGCGGCGCTTCTCCACGCCGGTGGCGTCGAGGGTCCCGCGGACGATGTGGTAGCGGACGCCGGGCAGATCCTTCACGCGGCCCCCGCGGACGAGCACGATCGAATGCTCCTGGAGGTTGTGGCCCTCGTCGGGGATGTAGGAGATCACCTCGTTGCCGTTGGTGAGGCGGACCTTCGCGACCTTGCGGATGGCGGAGTTCGGCTTCTTCGGCGTGCGGGTCATGACCTGCACGCAGACGCCGCGCCGGAACGGGCTGCCACTCAAAGCGGGAGACTTCGATTTGGCGATGACCCGGCGCCGGCCCTTGCGGACGAGTTGACTGATGGTTGGCATGAAGAGGCGTTAACTAGATTGGAAAATTGGGAAAAGAGGAAAACCCTACCATACGTCAAACCGTCAGCAAGAACTTTTTGACGAAAAGGAAGAGTGTTCGCGAAATTCGGGTTTTTGCCCCGCCCCGCGATATGGAAGCACCCACAGCAGAGGCTGGAAGTGCACGGAAAAAGGAAAGTAAGCAGTCATCAAACCGACGGGAAGGGGGGGACGGCAAGGAAAATAATGAGGAGAAAGAGAAGCCAGGGTGCGATGGGAACCGGGAAGCCCCCTGCGCGGCCCGTGAAGCCAAGGCAACGATCCCGACCGCCAAACCGCCTCCTGCGCTGGCGATCCCCCGAGCGGGATCGATGGCTCCGGAGGCCAGAGGCGGTCGATGAAGGCTTCAAGGGCCGCCCAGGGGGCTTCCCGGTTCCCGTCGCACCCTGGCAGCATTTGACGAAAGGAACGGCTGCTGCCGTTGGCTGGCCGGGGCGGTAGGTATTTACCCACTTATGGGGGGACGATGCGGGGCGTATAGTCCGGAAGAACCATTCCCAAAGCCCCCTCATGCCCAAAAATGACCCCAGCTCGAACTCGTCTCGGGCACCCAGGTTCAAATTTCTGCTCTATGTCGCGGACGACACCAACAATTCGGCCCTGGCGATCGCGAATCTCACGACGATGTGCCAGGAAAACCTCGCGGGCCGGCATGAGATCGAAGTCGTCGATATTTTCAAGGAGCCGGCCCGCGCCATGGCGGACCGCGTCCTCATGACCCCCCTCCTCATCCGGCTCGCGCCGAGCCCGGTGCAGCGGATCACGGGCACACTCAACCAGCCGGGAGAGGTCCGGCAAGCCCTTGGTCTGGAGCCGCTCGCATCGTGAAACCGGCAGCATCACCTTCGACCGTGGCCGCCGACCGGCAGGAGGAAGTTTCCGCGCTGGTCGCGACGCTGCACGAGACCGAGCGGCGGCTGGTGGAATTAACCAAGGGCGGGATCGATACCGTGTCGGACGTGTGCGGACAACCGTTTCTGCTGCGGCACGCCCAGGAGCAGATGCGCCGGCAGAGGGAGACGGATCTTCGACTGGAAAACGCCACCCGCCGGCAGAGCGAAATGCGCTTCAAGGCGCTGTTCGAGCAGGCGGCCGTGGGCATCGCGGTATGCGATGCGAAGACGGGACGGTTCCAGCAGGTCAATGCGCATTTCGCCGAGATTCTGGGCCGCAGCCGGCAGGACGTGGAGCGGCTTACGTTTGTCGAGATCACCCACCCCCAGGACGTGGCCGAGAGCCGGGAGCTGGCACGCCAGCTGTCGGCGGGGACCATCCGCGAGTTTACCCAGGAGAAGAGATATCTGCGGAAGGACGGATCGGATATCTGGTGCAGCGTGGCGGTTTCGGCGATGTGGACGGCGGGCGAAACGCCCGACTATTTTATCGGGGTCACCCAGGACATCTCCGGCCGAAAGAAACTGGAGGAGCAATACCGGCAGGCACAAAAGATGGAGGCCATCGGCACGCTGGCGGGCGGCATTGCGCACGACTTCAACAATATCCTGGCCGCCATTTACGGCTACACGGAACTTGCCCAGGTCGCGCTGAAGGAAAATCCCGAAGTGCATGAGTTTCTGGAGGCTGTGTTGAAGGCGTCGCGCCGCGCCACCGACCTCATCCGGCAGATCCTCACTTTCAGCCGCCGCCGGCAGCCGGAGCGGCGGCCGGTCCAGCTGCGGCCGATCGTGGAGGAAACGCTCGCGTTGCTGCGCGCGTCGATCCCTTCGACGATCGGCTTCGAGGCCATCCTCGCAACCGATGCGCCCGTGGTGTTCGCCGATGCGACTCAAGTCCACCAAGTCCTGATGAACCTCGGGACCAACGCCTGGAACGCGATGAGGGAAAGTCCCGGCAGGATCAAGATCGAGCTGGAGCGCTGGGTGGTCGACGAGGCTCAGGCCGCCTCATCGGCGCAGTTGCATCCGGGCGTTTACGCGCGCGTGTCCGTCAGCGACAGCGGCTGCGGGATGGATCAAGCGACGCTGGAGCGGATTTTCGAGCCTTTCTTCACGACGAAGCCGGTTGGCGAGGGCACAGGCCTGGGTCTGGCGGTTGTGCACGGCATCATGGCCAGCCATGACGGGGCCGTCACCGTCGACAGCGAACCTGGCGAGGGCACCGTCTTTCATCTCTATTTTCCGGCCTTCGCCGGCGAAGCGGGCGCAATCGCCGACGACGACAGCGGCGTGCCGCGCGGCCATGGCGAGCGAATCCTGCTGGTCGACGACGAGGAACTGCTCATCCGGCTAGGCGTGACGACGCTTACCGGTCTTGGCTATCAGGTCGAAACCGCGCTGCGGCCGGTGGCGGCGCTCGAGCTGGTGCGCTCCGATCCGGCGCGCTTTGCGCTGGTGATCACGGATCAGACCATGCCCGGGATGACGGGCACGGATTTTGCAAGTCGCCTCAGGCAAATCCGGCCCGGCCTGCCGATCATCCTGACGACCGGCTACGGCATGTCGCTCACGCCCGAGCGTCTCAAGGAAGCCGGCATATGCCAGCTCCTCCCCAAGCCCACGACAATCTGCCTGCTCGGCACCGCCGTGCACGCCGCCCTTTCCGACCAGGCTCCGCGCTGACGGCTGCCGCCGGGGCAGCATCGCAGGTGGAATCGCGTTTTGAACATATCCTTTGGATGCCACGCTGGAGCAGGAACGGCTCGCCGTTGGGCAGAGCTGCGATCTGAAATCGTTCAGCCAGCGATTCTCAAGGCTTCCAAGTCTGCAGAGTGGTCCCAGTGAAGCCGGCTTTCCTAAAACTGTCCTGGACAAACATCACCTTCGCCCATTGGGCCGCGTCGTTAACTTTTATAAGTCCCTTCATGTCCGTATCGCGTTGAATCGCTTGGGCGAGCAACGGTTCCAACTGCTCGTCGGCGACATTCTGGTCGTCCACCGAAATCATCCCATCCTTGTCTATGCCGACTATGATTCTGACTTCCCTAAAGTACATGGTGGCTCCCGACTCTCCCCCGTGCACGGGATAAAAAGCGACATGGAGCGATCCGGGGTAGCGCATTATTTTCGTTAGCGAAAAATTGCCCGTGCCCCGGGAAACTTTAGTCCCTTCCTCACCGGGAAGTGTGGGAGAGCTTGCGCCCGGGCTATTGCGGCTGGGAGCGGTTATGGATACGGACAGCATCATACTTTCCACCGAGGCAAGTTTGTAAGTGCCTTCAACCAAATACTTGCCGCCCAATTCGATATGCTTCCGGTCGCCCCTTACGGAGGTAATGGTGATCTCGTCGCCGGCTGGAGAGTTCCACCCGTCGGGGATATAGGGGACAAAATTGATGATGTAAGGAAACTCGGATTCGCCCGATACGACAACCGGCGGAAGCTGGACCGGAGGTGCCGGGGAGTTTGCGGGAGTGGTTATCGGTGCGGGATCGGGCTGGGCGGCTAAGACTCGAACGGCCACGCCTGGTCCGATCAGTATCGCAGCAAAAGCCAAGGCAATGGCCGCGAAGGTTATCCAGGAAACGGCGATAAAGCCCCGTTTTGGGGTCGCAGGGCCGGCGAGCAGTCGGCGGATTCGCGCGATGAGGCCCCCTCCCCCGCTGGCCGCGAGGACGAGCGCGGGAGCGCGGGCTTCCTCTAACTTGACCAGCGCGGCGGCGTAGCTTTTCGGATCTCCGGTCAATGCCACGGCGACGTCGTCGCAGGCTTGCTCGCGCTCGACGCGGATCACTTGGCTGATTGCCTGGATGGCGGGATGATAAAAGAAAAGGACCTCGCAGACCGACTGGAGCAGGTTGATTGCAAAATCATGCCGGAGGATGTGCGCCAGCTCGTGGGCGAGAAGTCCGTCGATCTGGGCTGGAGTGAGCCCGGAAAATACGCCGATAGGCACGAGAATCACGGGTTTTAGCCAGCCCACCACGGACGGTCCGTCGACCAGCAGGGATTCGCCGATGCGGACCATGCGCCCTACCCCGAGCTGCGCGGACAGCTCCCGGCAGCGGACTTCCAGCCACGCTGGAGCCGGGTTCCAGAGCGTGGAGGCGAGGCGCCTGGCCGTCCGCCAGCCTAGAGCCATTTTAACCGAGCCCCAGGCGCAACCGGCCGCCCAGAACAGTACCAGCCACGGTAACGCCGCGGAGACAGCCCCAGCCATGCTCCGCCCGGACTGCAATCCAGCTTGGCCGGCGGGGATCGCATCTCCGGACGCCGGCTCCGGGCTTGCCCGCAATACAGCGCCGTGGACAACAGCGGCGGCCGTCATATGACCCCGTCCGATGGACTCGACCCGGACAAAGGTGACCCCAAAAGCAAGAACCGCGAGAGCAAGCGCGGCGCAGCCCGCCAGACAGCGCGCCTTGGCGGAGCGATGAGCGAGGAGGACCAAGATAGCCCGCAGCGCCAGCCAGATCAGCGTTCCCTCCCAGAGGGAATGCAGCAGCGTCCAACCGATGCTTTCGATGGCGAGGTTCATTTTGTCTTCCCTTCGTTCTTTTCCAGCAGGGTTCGCAGTTCCTTCAGTTCATCGGACGAAAGCGGTTTGGCGGAGAGGGCCCGCAGGACCAGTTCGCTGGTCGATCCGCCGAACACCCGGTCGATTAACCGGCCCACCGCCCGCTCCTGCGTGGGATGTTCCGCGACCGCGGCCTCATAAACGTGGCTCTGTTCGCGCTCGTCGCGTCGGACGAGGCCTTTTTTGAGCATGATTTGGAGGAATTTTAGGACCGTCGTGTAGCCCGATTTTTCGCCGAGCTCGCTCCACACTTCACGGACGGAGCTGGGCCCGCGGCGCCAGAGCACTTGCAGGAGGGCGAGTTCGGATTCGGTGGGCTCGGGAGGAGCGGAACGGCGAGGCATGAGGGGGAGTGTACGAATAGATTCGTATGTTTCAACGAAAAGTTTCGTAGGCATGAGAGTTCGGCGGCGATTCCCGATCGACGGTAGGGCGAACTGTCCCGGTGAGCCGCGGCTCGTCGAGGACGACTCGCCCTACCAAGGATTGAAGAGGCCCTCGGCGAACCTATGGGTCGATTCGGAACGACGCCGATGGCGGAGCCGGTGCCTCTCCAGGATCCTTTGTGCCGGAGACCGCGGCGGCTTTGGTTTCCGCCGAAGACGGTGGAGCGCGCTCCAACCGCGATGGGGCGCCGTCTGCCAAATTCTTACGAATTCGGCTACGAGTCCAGTCGGCCTTCCAATGCAGAACCGTCGAACGGGCGACTCCGTTCAAGCCGGGTCGACTGTCTTGGCACAACGCATCCAGGAGAGGCACCGGCTCCGCCATCGGCGTCGTTCCGACGGAGGACCCGTCTTCACCCCGCTGAACGCGGGGTTACGCCGGGTTGTTTTCTTTCCGGCGCTGCGGCGCGGAAAGAAAACAAAAAAAACGCCCGGCCTTGCGGCCGGGCGCTAAACTTCACGGAGCCAGGCTCGACGTGAAGTTTTATGGCGGGAGGATCGGTGATGATGTTGAAGACTGCCCGGTTGACAAGTCTGTTTTTGCTTTGAGCGGAGCGCCAAAGCAAAAACAGCCCGCCATAGCCCCGCGCTTGCCTCGGCGAAGCGCAGCGAAGACGGGTTCAGCGGGACGACGGCGGGGCGATATCAGCTCGCCGTGACTTCGGCCGGTTTGGCCTCTTCCACGGGCAGTTCGGCGCCGAAGGGCAGCGTGATCCTGAGGTGCTTGTACTGCGGCAGGCCCGTGCCAGCCGGGATCAGGTGCCCCATGATCACGTTCTCCTTGAAGCCCTTAAGCAAGTCGACCTTGCCGAGCGTCGAGGCGTCGGTGAGCACCCGGGTCGTTTCCTGGAACGACGCGGCCGAGATGAAGCTTTCCGTCTCGAGCGAGGCCTTCGTGATCCCGAGGAGGATCGGCTCGGCCTCGGCCGGCTTGCCGCCGGCCTTCTCGATCCGATGATTCTCGGTCAGGAAGGAGCTGCGGTCCACCTGCTCGCCCCAGAAGTATTCGCTGTCGCCCGGATCGGTGATCCGGACCTTGCGGAGCATCTGGCGGATGATGATCTCGATGTGCTTGTCGTTGATCGTCACGCCCTGGAGGCGGTAAACCTCCTGGACCTGGCCGATCAGGAACTCGTACAGCGCCGCCGGCCCGAGGATCTCAAGGATCTCGTGCGGATCGGCGGAGCCCTCGGTGAGGTGCTGGCCCTTGTGGACGACGTCGCCGGGCTGCACGATGATGTGCTTGCCCGCGGGGATGAGATGCTCCTCCTCCTGCTCCGTCTCCTCGTTCTTCACGACCAGCTTGCGCTTGCCGCGGACGGTGCCCTCGAAGGTGACGACGCCGTCGATGGTCGCCATCTCGGCGGCATCCTTGGGGCGGCGGGCCTCAAAGAGCTCGGCCACCCGGGGCAGACCGCCGGTGATGTCCTTGGTCTTCGACGCCTGGCGGGGAGTCTTGGCGAGCAGCGCTCCGGGGGCGATGGTGTCGCCCTCGTTGACCGCGATCTGGGCGCCGACCGGGATCGGATAGGCGGCCAGGGGGCGGTTGCGCGCGTCGCGCACCTCGATCTGGGGATTGAGATCCTCCTTGTGCTCGATGACCACCGTGGCGATGCGGCCCGAGCTCTCGTCGAGCTCGCGCTTCACCGTGACGCCGGGGATCATGTCCTTGAAGGTCAGGACGCCGCCCTTTTCCGAAAGGACGGGGATGTTGTAGGGGTCCCACTGCGCGAGGACGTCGCCCTTGGCGATCTTGTCCCCGTCGGACTGATAGAGGACGGAGCCGACCACGATGCTATAGTTCTCGAGCTCCTTGCCCTCGTCGTCGACGATCTGGATCGTGCCCGTCTTGTTGAGGACGATGCTGCCGCCGTCGGCGGTCGTCACCAGGCGGAGACTGCGATGCTGCACCTTGCCGGCGGAACGGACGCGGATCTCGGGCGTCTTGAACGCGCCCGAGGCGACGCCGCCGATGTGGAAGGTGCGCATGGTGAGCTGCGTGCCGGGTTCGCCGATCGACTGCGCGGCAATGATGCCGACGGAATCGCCGATCTTGGCCAGCAGGCTGGTCGCCGGGTTGATGCCGTAGGACTTGGCGTCGATGCCGAGCTTGCTGCTCGAGGTGAGCGGGGACATGACCTTGACGCGTTCGATGCCGACGTCCTCGATCTTGGACGCCATCTCCTCGGTGATGAGCTCGCCGGAGCGGACCAGGATCTCGGACGGCACGAGCGGATTGTGCACGTCGTCGCTCGAGCAGCGGCCGATGATGCGCTCGCGCAGGCCGATGATCTCCTCGTCGCCCTCGATGATGGCCTTCTTCCACACGCCGTCGCGCACGCCGCAGTCGTCCTCGCCGATGATGACGTCCATCGCCACGTCGCAAAGCTTGCGGGTGAGATAGCCGGCGTCGGCGGTCTTGAGCGCGGTGTCGGCGAGACCCTTGCGGGCGCCGTGCGTCGAGATGAAGTATTCGAGGACCGTCAGCCCCTCGCGGAACGAGGAGAGGATCGGGCGCTCGATGATTTCGCCGGAGGGCTTGGCCATCAGGCCGCGCGCGCCGCACAGCTGACGCACCTGGGGTGCGCTGCCGCGGGCTCCGGAGTCCATCATGATGAAGACGGGATTGACCTCTTCCTTGCCCTCGTTGGCCTCGAGGCCGGCGAAGACCTCCTTGCCGATGCGGTCGGTGGCGTCCTTCCAGATGTCGACAACCTTGTTGTAGCGCTCGCCGTCGGTGATGATGCCCTTGTTGAACTGGCTCTCGACCTCGGCGACCTTCTTGCGGGACTCGCTGACGATCTCCTTCTTCGACTCGGGGATGATCATGTCGTCGATCCCGATCGAGATGCCGGCCTGGAACGCGGTGGTGAAGCCGAGCTCCTTCAGCTTGTCGAGCGTCTCGACCGTCACGGCGTTGCCGGCGATCTTGTAGGTGTTGAGGATCAGGTCGCCCAGCTTGCTCTTCTTCGCGGGGAAGTTGATGAAGCCGAGCGCGGGGGGCCAGATCTGGTTGAAGATGACGCGGCCGACGGTGGTGCGGAGGACCCGCTTCTCCTTGTTGCCGAAGACGGTGTCCCGGCCGAAGTCGGGATTGGGAATCTCGATCCAGTCGTGCATCTTGAGCGCGCCCTCGGCCTTGGCGAAGAGGACCTCCTGGAGGCCGGAGAGCAGCGGCACGCGCAGCTCCTTGGCCAGCTTGCGGCGCGGCTCGATGGTGAGATAGTACGCGCCGAGGACGATGTCCTGGGACGGCGTGAGGATGGGCTTGCCTGAGGACGGCGAGAAGATGTTCGACGTCGCCATCATGAGGAGCTTGCACTCCAGGATCGCCTCGAGCGAGAGCGGCACGTGCACGGCCATCTGGTCGCCGTCGAAGTCGGCGTTGTACGCCGTGCAGACGAGCGGATGGATGCGGATGGCCTCGCCCTCGATGAGCTGGGGCTCGAAGGCCTGGATCGAGAGGCGGTGGAGGGTCGGCGCGCGGTTGAGCAGCACCGGATGGCCCTTGGTGACCTCCTCGAGGATGTCCCAGACTTCCGGGGACTTCTTCTCGATCATCTTGCGGGCGCCGCGCACGGTGTGCACGAAGCCGAGCTCCTTGAGCCGGCGGATGATGAAGGGCTCGAAGAGGACGAGCGCCATCTTCTTGGGCAGCCCGCACTGGTTGAGCTTGAGCTCGGGGCCGATGACGATGACGGAGCGGCCGGAGTAGTCCACGCGCTTGCCGAGCAGGTTCTGCCGGAAGCGGCCCTGCTTGCCCTTGAGCATGTCGGAGAGCGACTTGAGGGGGCGGTTGCCCGCGCCGGTGACCGGACGGCCGTGCCGGCCGTTGTCGAAGAGGGCGTCCACGGCCTCCTGCAGCATGCGCTTCTCGTTGTGGATGATGACGTCGGGCGTCTTCAGCTGCATCAGGTTCCGCAGGCGGTTGTTGCGGTTGATGACGCGGCGGTAGAGATCGTTGAGGTCGGAGGTCGCGAACCGGCCGCCCTCGAGAGGGACGAGCGGGCGGAGGTCCGGCGGGATGACGGGCAGGACCTCGAGCACCATCCATTCGGGATGGGACTTCGAGTGGATGAAGCCTTGGATCACCTTGAGGCGCTTGGAGAGCTTCTTCTTGATCTGCTTGGACTTGGTGGCGCGCATCTGCTCGTGGAGTTCGGCGACGGTCGCGTCCATGTCCATCTTGCAGAGGGCGTCGCGGACGGCCTCGGCGCCCATCTTGGCAGTGAAGGAGCCGTCGCCGTATTCGTCGAGGGCCTGGCGGTAGGCGGTGTCGGTCAGGAGCTGGCGGGGCTCGAGCGGGGTCTTGCCCGGATCGATCACCATGAAGTTCTCATAGTAGATGACGCGCTCGAGCGAGCGGGCGGTCATGTCGAGGAGCAGGCCGAGGCGGCTGGGCATGCTCTTGAGGAACCAGATGTGGGTCACGGGCACGGCCAGCTCGATGTGGCCCATGCGCTCGCGGCGGACGCGCGCGATCGTCACCTCGACGCCGCAGCGGTCGCACACCACGTCCTTGTACTTGATGCGCTTGTACTTGCCGCAGGCGCACTCGTAGTCGCGCACCGGGCCGAAGATCTTCTGGCAGAAGAGGCCGCCCGGCTCGGGCTTGAAGGTGCGGTAGTTGATCGTCTCCGGATTCTTGACCTCGCCCTTGGACCATTTGCGGATGGTGTCGGGGGAGGCGACCGTGATCGAGACGCAGTCGAACGGGCTCTCGTCGAGTCCGAGCGCGTTGCGGGTGTCCTCGCGGCTGGTGGAGGCTGCGGTATCGGCGGGTTGAATCATGGGAATGGTGGGTTAGGCGCCGAGGCTGAGGGCGTCGCGTTTCTGAAGCTTGATGTCCAGGCCGAGGGACTGGATTTCCTTGATGAGGACGTTGAAGGACTCGGGCGTGCCGGCCTGCAGCGTGTTGTCGCCCTTGACGAGCGACTCGTAGATCTTGGTCCGGCCCTGCACGTCGTCGGACTTGACCGTGAGCAGTTCCTGGAGGGTGTGCGCCGCGCCGTAGGCCTCGAGCGCCCACACTTCCATTTCGCCGAAGCGCTGGCCGCCGTACTGCGCCTTGCCGCCCAGCGGCTGCTGGGTGACGAGGGAATACGGGCCGACCGCGCGGGCGTGGATCTTGTCGGACACGAGATGGTTCAGCTTCATCATGTAGATGTAGCCGACCACGACCTCCTGCTCGATCTTCTCGCCGGTGCGGCCGTCGGTCAGGACGCTCTTGCCGGACGTCGGGAGCTTGGCCTCGCGGAGATATTCGCGGACGCGTTTTTCGGGAATGCCGTCGAACACGGGGGTCGCGACCTTCATGCCGAGCTTCTTGCAGGCCCAGCCGAGGTGGGTTTCGAGCACCTGGCCCACGTTCATGCGCGAAGGCACGCCGAGGGGGTTGAGGCAGATTTCGACCGGGGTGCCGTCGGGCAGGAAGGGCATGTCCTCCTCCGGCACGATCTTGGCGACGACGCCCTTGTTGCCGTGGCGGCCGGCCATCTTGTCGCCGACCTGGAGCTTGCGCTTGGTGGCGATGAAGACCTTGACCTGCTTGATCGCGCCGTCGGCGGAATTCTCGCCGGACTCGACCCCGTTGATCTTGCGCTCCCGGTCGGACTCGAGTTCGTCGAACTTCGACTGGTACGAGGCGATGATCTCCATGATCTTGATCCGGACGGGCGAGGGGTCGATCTGGACGTGCTTGGAGACGGCCGCGAGCTTGCGCAGCAGCGTCTTGGTGATCTTCCGGTTGGCGGGGATGATGATCTCGCCGTTCTCGCCGTTGATGACGTCGAGCGGGATCTTCTCGCCGAGGAGGATGTTGGACAGCGCCTCGGTCAGCCCTTCGCGGAGCTTGTCCATCTGCGTCTTGTAGTCCTCCTGGATCTGCTTGATCTGGCGGCGGCGGTCGGAGGGCGAGAGCCGCTCCTGCTGGTTGTCGATCCGGGACGAGACCTTGACGTCCATGACGATGCCGGCGACGCCGGACTGGACGACGAGGGAGGTGTCCTTCACGTCGGCGGCCTTCTCGCCGAAGATGGCGCGGAGGAGCTTTTCCTCGGGCGCGAGCTCGGTTTCGGACTTGGGCGTGATCTTGCCGACGAGGATGTCGCCGGGCTTGACCTCGGCGCCGATGCGGATGACGCCGTTGTGGTCGAGGTTCTTCAGGGCCTCCTCGCCGACGTTCGGGATGTCCCGGGTGATCTCCTCCGGCCCGAGCTTGGTGTCGCGCGCGGTGACCTCGTAGTCCTTGATGTGGATCGAGGTGAAGACGTCCTCCTTCAGGACCTTCTCGGAGATGAGGATGGCGTCCTCGAAGTTGTAGCCGTTCCAGGGCATGAACGCGACGAGCACGTTGCGCCCGAGCGCCATTTCGCCGCGCTCGGTCGAGGGGCCGTCGGCGATGATCTCGCCGGCCTTGATCTTCTGGCCGAGATGGACGATGGGCTTCTGGTTGTAGCAGGTGTCGCTGTTCGAGCGCATGAACTTGCGCAGCTCGTAGACGGCGACGTGGTTCTTGGGGTCGTTCTTCACGTGGCGGGGCATCTCGCCGTCCTTGGTGACGACGATGCGCTTGCCGTCCACGGAGGCGACGACGCCGGCCTCGTCGGCGACGACGACGATCTTCGAATCGCGGGCGACGCGCTCCTCGATGCCGGTGCCGACGAACGGCGCCTCGGCCTGGAGCAGGGGCACGCCCTGGCGCTGCATGTTCGAGCCCATGAGCGCGCGGTTGGCGTCGTCATGCTCGAGGAAGGGGATCATGCCGGCGGCGATCGAGATGACCTGCTTGGGCGAGACGTCCATGTAGTCGACCTCGGAGGCGCTGACCTCGAGGAACTCGCCGTCCTTGCGGACGGTGACCTTGCCGATGAAGTGGCCCTTGTCGTCGATCTCGGCGTTGGCCTGGGCGATGATCTTGGCCTCCTCCTGGTCGGCGGTGAGGTAGTCGATCTTGTCGGTGGCGCGGCCGTCCTTGACCGTGCGGTACGGCGTCTCGATGAAGCCGAACTCGTTGACCCGGGCATAGGTCGACAGGGAATTGATCAGGCCGATGTTCGGACCTTCGGGGGTCTCGATCGGGCAGATGCGGCCGTAGTGCGAGGGGTGCACGTCGCGCACCTCGAAGCCGGCGCGCTCGCGGTTCAGGCCTCCCGGCCCGAGGGCGGAGAGGCGGCGCTTGTGCGTCACCTCCGCAAGCGGGTTGATCTGGTCCATGAGCTGCGAGAGCTGGCTGCGCGCGAAGAAATCGCGGATGACGGTGGTGAGCGCCTTCGGGTTGATCAGCTTCTGGGGCGTGATCGAGTCGACGCTCTGGTCGTACATGGTCATGCGCTCGCGGACGAGGCGCTCGGTGCGGGCGAGGCCGCGGCGGCACTCGTTGGCGAGGAGCTCCCCGACGGTGCGGACGCGGCGGCTGCCGAGATGGTCGATGTCGTCGACCACGCCCTCGCCGCGGCGAAGGTGGACGAGGTACTTGGTGGCGGCGACGATGTCGGCGCTCTCGAGGATGCGCTGCTCGAGGTCGGCCTTGAGGCCGAGCTTCTGGTTGACCTTGTAGCGGCCGACCCGGCCGAGGTCGTACTTCTTCGGGTCGAAGAAATAGCGCTTGAGCAGCGCCTTGGCGTTGGCGGTGGTGGGCGGCTCGCCCGGGCGGATGCGCTTGTAGATCTCCTTGAGGGCCTCCTCCTCGTTGCGGCTGGGGTCCTTCTTGAGCGCGCGGATGATGGCGCCTTCGTCCACCGCGGTGTCGATCACGCGGATGGAGGAGATGTCGTGCTTCTCGAAGGTGCGCACGATCTGCTTGGTCAGGGGCTCGAAGGCCCGGGCCAGGACGACGCCCTTCTGGGCGTCGATCGCGTCCTCGACCAGGACGAGCATGCTGACATTCTCCATGTCGAGCGCCTTGCTCACCTTGATGTCGGCGATCTTGTAGAAGAGATTGAGGATGTCCACGTCGGCGCTGTAGCCGATGGCGCGGAGCAGCGTGGTGATGAGGAATTTCCGGCGGCGGCGCTTGCGGTCGAGATAGACGTAGAGGAGGTCGTTGTTGTCGAACTGGACTTCGAGCCAGGTGCCCCGGTCGGGGATGATCCGGAAGGAGTGCAGGAGCTTGCCGTTCGGGTGCGGGGTGACCTCGAAGGCGATGCCGGGGGAGCGGTGGAGCTGGGAGACGACAACGCGCTCGGTGCCGTTGATGATGAAGGAGCCGCGCTCGGTCACCATGGGGATCTCGCCCATGTAGATGTCCTCATCCTTGATAAAGTCCTCCTCGCGCAGGCGAAGCTTCACGTAGAGCGGCACGGAATAGGTGATGCCCTCGCGGATGCACTCCAGCTCGGAGTTCTTGGCGTCGCCCAGGGTGTAGGAGACGTACTCGAGCACCAGGCGCTCGTCGTAGGACTGGATGGGGAAGACCTCCCGGAAGACGGCCTCCAGGCCGTGGGGCTTGCGCTGCTTTTCGGGCACGCCCTTCTGGAGGAACTCCAGGTAGGAGGTGATCTGAATCTCGATGAGATTCGGGGGCTGGATGACTTCGCGGAGCTTGCCGAAGTTGATGCGTTCAGAATGAGTGCGGTCGGCCATGGAGATTCCCGTTGAAGATTGAGACAAATGAAAAGACGGCGGTCCCGCCCTGCGGGATCGCGAAAAACCCTGGTTAACTTAGAGAGAAATGCAAAAAAAGCAAAGGACGGGCCGCGGCAGGTCCGCAGCCCGTCCCGAAAATCCAATTATTTGAGTTCGACCTTGGCGCCGGCGGCCTCGAGCTTCTTCTTGATCTCCTCGGCCTCGGCCTTGTTGACGCCTTCCTTGACGGGCTTGGGCGCGCCTTCGACGAGGTCCTTGGCTTCCTTGAGGCCCAGGCCGGTGATGGCGCGGACTTCCTTGATCGCGCCGATCTTGTTCGCGCCGGCCTCGAGGAGGACGACGGTGAATTCTGTCTTCTCCTCGGCGGGAGCGGCGGCTGCGGCGGCGGGAGCGGCGGCGGAGGCCGCGGCGACCGGAGCGGCGGCGGAGACGCCCCACTTGGTTTCGAGGTCCTTGACCAGACCCGAGATTTCGAGAACCGACTGGCCGGAGAGCCACTCGATGACTTGTGCTTTGGTGATGTCGCTCATGGTATCTGCTTTCTGGCGGCGAACTAGCGATCCCGGAGGGGAATGCGTTTAAGAGACGTGTCTCCTAGCTGCCGCTTCAATGGTTGGCTAAAAAGGGGGTTGAATCAGGCCTGGGCGGCGCCGGCTTTCGCCTTCGCCTGCAGGACGTTGACCATGCCCTGGGGCACGGCGTTGATGATGCGGACGAACATGCCCGCGGGCTGGTTGAGGAGGCCGAGGAGCTGCGCCCTGAGGGTGTCCAGCGACGGCATGTCGGCGAGCTGCTCGACCTGCTTGGCGGTGATCAGCTTCTTGCCGAGCACCCCCGCCTTGACCTCGAGCTTCTGCTTGTCCTTGAAGAACTGCTTGAGGATCTTGGCGATCCCGGGCGAGTTCCGTCCCCCGACGATGACGGCGGTGGGGCCGGACAGCGCGATCTCGAGGTCGGGCAGGCCGAGGGCCTGGGCGGCGACGCGCAGCGAGCTGTTCTTGACCACGTGGTACTCGGCCTTCTCGGCGGCCAGCTTCGCGCGCAGGTCGGCGGCGTCAGCCACCGACACGCCCGTGAAGTTGGCGAGGATGACGTAGTCGGACTTCCTGAGGTGGTTCTCGACCTCGGTGATAAGATATTTTTTTTCGGCTCTCATGGGTCTGTGCTCCGGGTCAGAATTTGCCGAACTCGGTCGAGGCGATGTGGACGGACGGGCTGTGCGACGACGAAATCGCGACCGTCTTGATGTAATTGCCCTTGAAGGAGGCGGGCTTGGCCTTGCCGATGGCGTCGAGCACGGCGTGGGCGTTCTCGAGGATCTGCTCCGGGGTGAACGAGCGCTTGCCGATGCCGACCCCGATGTTGCAGGTCTTGTCCATTTTGAACTCCACCCGCCCGGCCTTCACGGCCTTGATCCCGGAAGCGATGTCGTCGGTGACGGTGCCGCTCTTCGGGTTGGGCATGAGGCCCTTCGGTCCGAGGACGCGGGCGATGGTGCGGACGGTCTTCATCGCCTCGGTCGTGGCGATGGCGACGTCGAAGTCGAGCCAGCCCTCGTTGATCTTGGCCATCATGTCCTGGAGGCCGGCGTGATCGGCCCCGGCGGCGATGGCGGCCTGCGGGTTGTCGGTGAAGACGAGGACCCGGATCTTCTTGCCCGAGCCGTTCGGCAGGGGCGTGGTGCCGCGGATCATCTGGTCGCCCGCGGTCGGGTCCACGCCGAGGCGGAGGGACAGCTCGACCGTCTCGTCGAACTTGGCCTTGGGGAATTTCACGAGGATGTCGACCGCTTCCTTGAGCGGGTATTCCTTCATGAGGTCAGCGACCTTGACGGCGCTGCGGTAACGTTTGCTGTGTTTGTCCATGTTTGACTCCTTGCGGTGCGAACGCCCCCGGAAACGATCCGGAGGCTCCCGCGGCGAGTTGTTTTGGTTGAAAATCAGTCGATGACTTCGATGCCCATGTTGCGGGCGGTGCCGGCGATGATGCGGATGCCGGCCTCCTCGGTCTTGGCGTTGAGGTCCTTCTGCTTGAGCCGATAGATCTCGCCCAGCTGCTTGCGGGTGACCTTGCCGACCTTGTCCTGGTTCGGCTTGGCCGAGCCGCTCGCGATGTTGGCGGCCTTCTTCAGAAGAACGGAGGCGGGAGGCGACTTGAGGATGAAGGTGAAGCTCTTGTCGGAGAACACCGTGATGACCACGGGCAGGATCATGCCGTTCTGGTCCTTGGTCTTGGCGTTGAACTCCTTGCAGAACGCCATGATGTTCACGCCCTGCGCGCCGAGCGCGGGACCGACCGGGGGAGCGGGATTGGCGGCGCCGGCCGGCAGTTGGAGGCGGATGTAGCCTTGGATTTTCTTGGCCATGGGTTTTTAAATTTTTGCGGTTGGGGGCGGCGGATCAGTCGACCTGGCGCGCCACCTGCCAGTATTCGAGCTCGACGGGGGTGAACCGTCCGAAAATGGAAACGGAGACGCGGAGCTTGCCGCGTTCCGGGGAGATCTCGTCGATCCGCCCGGTGAGGTTGGCGAAGGGGCCGTCGTTGATCTTGACCTCCTCGCCGACCGAATACTGCACCTTGGGCACTTCCTTGCCGTTGGCGGCCGCGATGCGGGCGCGAATCTCGTCGATCTCCTCCTGGCGGAGGGGCGCCGGATGCTCGCCGCCGACGAAGCCGATCACGCCCGCGACTTCCTTGACGAAATACCAGGGCTTGTTGATCAGCTTGCCGTCCTCCCCGTAGAGGTTCATGTGGATGAAGACATAGCCCGGATAGAGCTTGCGGACCTTGGTGCTCTTCTTGCCGTTCTTCACCTCGGAGACGACCTCCGTCGGGAGCAGGACCTCGAAAATCTGGTCGTCGAGCTCCTCGGCCTTCTTGAAGCGCTCAATGTACGCCTTCACCTTGTTCTCCTGGCCGGAGAGGGTGTGGAGGGCGAACCATTGGGCGCCGGGAGGGGCTGAGGTCGGGGCGGTCATGGTCTTATTTGCTGGCCCAGGACGTGAGCATGTCCACCACCTGGTAGAGCGAGAAGTCGCTGATGCTGGTGAAAATCCCCAGAATGACCGACGCCGCGATGACCACGATGGTGGAATCGCGCAGCTCGGTGCGAGTCGGCCAGGTGGCCTTCTTGAGCTCGTCAATCATCTCGCCGACAAAGATGCGGACGGCGCTGAATGGATTCTTCATGGGCTTTTGTGGAGTGGCAGGGGCGGAGGGACTCGAACCCCCAACCGACGGTTTTGGAGACCGCTACTCTACCAATTGAGCTACACCCCTACTTATTCCGTGATCTCGGTGATCCGACCGGCTCCGATCGTGCGTCCACCCTCGCGGATGGCAAAGCGTTGGGTCTTTTCCATGGCGATCGGGACGATCAGGTCGACGTCGACGCTGATGTTGTCGCCCGGCATGATCATCTCGACGCCCTTGGGGAGCTGGATGACGCCGGTGACGTCCGTCGTGCGGAAATAGAACTGCGGGCGATAGCCGTTGAAGAAGGGGGTATGGCGGCCGCCCTCGTCCTTCGACAGGACGTAGATCTCGGCCTTGGCCTTCTTGTGCGGCGTGATGGACTTCGGGGCGGCGAGGACCTGGCCCCGCTCGATGCCTTCCTTCTCAATGCCGCGGAGCAGCACGCCGACATTGTCGCCGGCGCGGCCCTCGTCGAGGAGCTTGCGGAACATCTCGATGCCGGTGACGACGGTCGAGGAGGTGTCCTTGAGCCCGACGATCTCGACGGTCTCGTTGACCTTCACGATGCCGCGCTCGATGCGGCCGGTGGCCACGGTGCCGCGGCCGGTGATGGAAAACACGTCCTCGACGGACATCAGGAAGGGCTTGTCGATCTCGCGGACGGGCTCGGGAATCTCGCTGTCGATCGCGTCCATCAGGTCGCTGATCGCCTTCACGCCCTCGGGCTTGCCCTCGAGCGCGGCGGTGGCGGAGCCGCGGATGATCTTGGCGTTCTTGCCGTCAAACTGGTACTTGTTGAGCAGGTCGCGGATTTCCTCCTCGACGAGGTCGAGCAGCTCGGCGTCGTCGATCAGGTCCACCTTGTTCAGGAAGACGACGATCTTCGGAACGCCGACCTGGCGGGCGAGCAGGATGTGCTCGCGGGTCTGCGGCATCGGGCCGTCGGCCGCGGAGACGACGAGGATCGCGCCGTCCATCTGGGCGGCGCCGGTGATCATGTTCTTGACGAAGTCGGCGTGTCCGGGGCAGTCGACGTGCGCGTAATGGCGCAGGGTGGACTCGTATTCCACGTGCGCGACCGAGATCGTGACGATCTTGGAGGCGTCGCGGACGGTGCCGCCCTTGGCGATGTCCGCGTAGGCCTTGGCCTCGGCGAGTCCTTTTTTGGACTGCACGGCCAGGATGGCGGTAGTCAGCGTGGTTTTACCATGGTCGACGTGACCGATGGTGCCGACGTTGACGTGCGGTTTCTTGCGTTCGAATGTGGCTTTGGCCATGGAGATTAGGGACGAGCGTTTGGGTTTGGATTAAAAAAATGGATGCTTGGAATGCCCTGGAGCCCAGAACCGGATTCGAACCGGCGACCTCGTCCTTACCAAGGACGTGCTCTGCCAACTGAGCTATCTGGGCAAACCAGATGCCGCCTGCTTGCCCAAACACCCCGGGCCGATGCTCGGGTTGGTGGGTGAGCAGGCAATGAAACTACGGTCAAAAAACGTGAAAGAGGGTAGAAAGTGAGCGTCGCGATTTCGTTCGTCAACAGCAATCTTGCCCTTTTCGCACGATAGGGCGCATCTGCCGCATGACGGTAGGGCGAATCCTCCGGATGAGCCGTGCCCCGGAGCGGCTCGTCGAGGACGACTCGCCCTGCCAGGATCCATTTACGGCCCGACGCAAATCCGGTAGAATCCCGGAGGCAACCGCGCCCCGATCCGGAGCTTGCGGGTGAGGGCGTTTTCCAGCGCCCGGAGCGCCTCCCCGTCCAATTGGAGGAAGGTGTCGTCCATCGGGGTTTCCGCCCGCACGGTCGGCGCCAGCTCCCCAACCAGCCCCGCGGCATCCACCGCGGCGAAAAATTCCACCGGCTGCCAGGATCCCTCGCTCAAGACAGCGGGAACCTCCCCGGCATCCCCTCCGGCCGTAAGGGCTTGGGAAAAGACCGTTTGCCCGGTGGCGGCGGTCAGGATCTCGACAAAGGCCCAGCGCGGCGCCAGCGGTGCAATGGCTTCATCGGTCCGCCCCATGCCCAAAAACGGGTTGCCCGGCGGGTTTGCTGCCAACGCATCCGCCGGGTTGGCCGGGACCGCGATGGGCGGAGGGAGATTCAAATGCAACTCATTCTCTGAAAATAGGTAAGCAGGTGGATAACCCTTGAAGGTCCCCTCAGGGGCCCCTCTCCCGCTGTCGGGCGGCGAACTGTTCCACTCCGTGGGGAGGAAAAGCGGGGTTGGATCCTTGAATATCGCCTGGTCATCGAGCACGGAACCCTTCGACGCGGCGCCGAATTCACCCATTTCGACGGCGGGGATCGCTCCGGATGGCGGGGAGGGTGGGCGGCGGGGAGACCGAAAGAGGAGGACGACGACCGCAATCGCACCCACCCCCGCAATGGCGGCGAAGACCCAAGCCTTTCCCGGGATTGTCGGGTCCTTTGGCATCGGTCAAGGCCGCGCCGTTTTGGCGGCGGTCGGGTCCTGAGCCGCCTCCTGGACGTGGACAAAGCCGGCGGCGTAGGCCGCGGCGGCGATATCCGTCACGGCATGCATCGGCACATCCCGGTCCGCCCGGATCAGCAAAGATGGGGTCTTGTTCTGCTGGGCCCTGGTTTTCAACCAAGCCTGCAATTGAGCCATGGTCACAAGTCCCTCCTCCGTAAAAATCTGCCCGGAGCGAAGCACACTGACGTAGGCGGTGGTCAGGGCGGCGCCCCGCACGGCGCCGGGCACCTCCGGCAATTGGAGGTCGACGCCCGGAGCGAGCACGAAACGGGAGCCGAAAAACATCAGAAACAGCGCCAGAACGCCGCCATTGATATAGAAGAGCGCGTCGAAGCTCCGGGGAGGAGGCTGGAGGTGCGAGGCGATATCGAGCGGACGGGTGATCATTTCGGGTCGGGTTTGATTTCCCGATATTCGGTGAGCAGGTACCGCATGATCTCATTGCCCGCCCATTCCACGTCGCGCACGATGGCGCGGACGCGGCTGGTCAGGAAATGGAGCGCCAGATGGGCCGGGATGGCCAGCATCAGGCTGGCGGCAAAGGTCAGCAGGGCCTGCCACAGTCCGTGGGCGAGCGCGCTCGCGGTGGTGTAGTCCCGGTCAAAGGCGAGGGAAGTGGTGATGATCCCGAGCACGGTGCCAAGCAGGCCGGCGAGGGGCGCGACCTGGGCGATGGCGGCGATGGCGCCGAGCCGGCGTTCGAGGGAGGGCAGTTCGACGATGGCCGCCTCCTGCACATGAAAGCGCATCGTGTTCGCGTCGGCGTCCGCGTAGAGCAGCGCGGCCTTGACGACGGCGGCGACCGGCCCGGGCGTCTCCTCGCAGACGGTCAGCGCCTCGACCAGGCGGCGCTTGGCGAGGATGTTCTTGATCCCGTCGATGAACGCGGTCGCCCCGATCTGGGCGCGATGCAGGTAGAGGGTGCGCTCGATGAACAGGACGAGGCAGAGCAGGCCCAGCACGAGGATCACAGCCATCATCGGGCCGCCTTTGGCGAGGAGCGTGAAATCGAAGACGGACATGGGGTGTCAGGAGGATTGTTGGGTCATTGCTTTGCCGCGGTCGAATTGAAACGGGCGAGCTGCGCCTGGGCGAGCGCGGCGCCGGGCAGCTTTTCCGTCAGGATCAGCTCCCATGCCTTCCTCGCGTCGTCGAGCTTGGCCTGCCCTTCGTAGAGCTCGCCGAGTTCGAGCAGGGTCCGGGTCATCCAATACCGCCCCTTGGCCCCGATCGCCTGGGCGCGGGGCGGATCGAGCAGGAAGGCCGACACGACGTCGCGGAACCAGACATCCTGGGCCTGGGCCAGGTCGTGCCGCCGCTTGTAGAGGTCGCCGAGGCTGAAGCCGGCCTCCACGCGCATGTCGAGCGGGGCGTCCACGTTGTCGCGGAGGTCCGCGAACAGGGCGATGGCACTCTCCGCGTGGGAACGGTCGCTGGGGGAGTCGCTGGCGGACTGCGCATCGTCGCATTCGGCGAGGTCGAGTTCGGCGTAGATGACATCCGGGTTCTGGGAAAAATTGGTGCGGAGGGACTCGTACACCTGCTGCGCCCGCGGAAATTCGTTCAGCTTCCGCAGCAGATCGCCCTGTTTCAGGCGCGCGTCGAAGACCAGCGGGCTATTGGGATATTTCGTCACCAGGCTTTCGATCAGCTTGTCCCCTTCCCTCAGGTTTTTGTCCTGCCCGAGTCGCTCGGCCTGGAGGGCAGCCTGAAAAAGCGCGTAGGGCGCGTAGTCGCTTTTCGGGTAATCGTCGGCCAGCTTGGTGAGAAGCTGCTGCGCGTCGACGATCTTGTCCTGCTCCGCATAATGGTCCGCCTCGATGATGTAGGAATACACCGCGGCGTCGGTCTTCGGGTAGTTGGCGCGGATTTTTTTCAGCACCGCCAGCGCGTCCGCCTCCCGGTTGAGCGCGAAATTCGCCTGGGCCCTGAGCAGCGCCCCCGTGCTGGCGATTTCGTCGCTGAACGAGGCCGGCAATCCGCCGAGAGAAGCCGTGAGGGAATCCACCAGCGTGAGGGTGCGCGCGGGTTCGCCGGCGTCGAACGAGAGGCGCGCCTGGAGCCACGCCATCCGGACCCTCAGTTCCGGCGGCAGGCCCTGGGCGGGGCCCGCCAGCAGGCGGTTCACGCGATCGTAGGCGGCGCGGGTATCGCCTTTCACCTCGAGGGCGCGCGCGAGGTTCCACTCGGCCTGCCAGCGGTCGACGATGTCGAAGGCGGGATCGCGGGCAAGATCGTCGAGCGCCTTCTGGGCGTCGTCGAGGGAGCGCGCCTCGATCTGCGCCTCGATGCGCTGGAACATCAGGACTCCCGGCGCCACGGTCGACGGCAGGTCGTGGAGCGCGGCGGCATAGGCCTCCGCGGCGTTGCGAAAATCCTGCGCCCGGAACCAGGCCTCGGCCACGACCACCCCGAGCTCGGCCCGCGCCTCGCCGGGCGGCGAGGCCGCCCGGGCCTGGAAGGCGTCGTCCGCCGCCGTGCGGTAGCGGCGCTGCTCCCAGGCCGAGCCGGTGAGCACGCAGAGCGCGTAGGGCTTGAGCGGGGAACCGGGGAATTTCTCGAGCAGGGCGTGGGCGTCGTCCTCCGCCTGGGCGTAATCCTTGTCCCCCAGGGCCCAGTTGGCGCGGAACAGGAGCAGATCCTCCAAGATGGGATGGGGCGCGGATGGAGAGATCAGCTTGTCGAGCTCGGCGCGAAACGGTGCGCGCGCCGGGCCGCGGGTGGACGCGACTGCGAGAAGCTGGAGGGCCGCGCGCTGGCGGTCCGGATCGTCGCTCCCGGTTTCGAGGAGTTGGATCAGGGCGTTGCGCCCCGCGCCGTCCGCCGCGCCCGCGATCAGCCCGAGGAGCAGGCGAAAGTCGCCGGCGCGCGCCCGCTCTTGCGGGGGCAGGGTGAGAAGCTGGGCCTGGATGGCGGCGACCGCGTCGCTTTTCCGGCCCAGGGCATTGAGCATCACGGCATATTGGCGCGCAAAATCATAGCCCGTGGCGGTGCTGTGGAAGCGCACCGCATTGAGGCGTGTCTGATCGGCTATTTCGGGGGTGATCGCGCCGACGCGCAGCCGAGCCTGTTCATGGGCGAGGAGAAAACGGGCCCTTTCCAGGTCCGTGGCCGCCGCCCTTTCCGCCTGCTGGTAAAAATCGGCGGCCTTGACCAAATCGCCCGCCGCCCCGAGCAGGGTGCCTTGGAGGAAAAAATACCACGCGCGATCCACCGGCGGCAATTCGTCGATTTTTACCGCCGCCAAGTCGGCACGGGCCGCGTCGTTCCTCCTCAACCCCGCTTCGGCAAGCCCGTGACGCAGATGCCAGGTGGCCCCGCGCGGGCCGGTCCAGCTGGAAAGCGTCCGCTCCGCCTCTTCCGGCCGGTTGTCGTCGATCAGCGCCGTGGCGAGCGCGAGCGTGAGGCTGGCGGTGTTTTGGTGCGGCCCGGCCAGCAGTTCCCGGTAAAGCCCGGCCGCTATGGACGGAAAGCCCAGTTCCTGGGCGCGTTCCGCCGCGATCAAAGTGAGGGCAGTCGAGCCCGGCGAAGGCGCGGTGGACGACGACGCCAGCGGCACAGGCGGATTCAGGGGTTCCTGCGCCCGCAGAAGGGAGGCGGCGGCCAGCGGCAGGAGCAGAAATTTGCGAAGGGACATGCTTATCACTTATCACCCGCAACTTATCCGTGAACGACATGACACTCAAACCCAAAGAATGGAGCGGAACGTGACTTGTCACCCGCTACTTGTCACATACGTTTCCCCCAGCGATGTCCTCCGACCTCTCCGAGCTGTACCAGCACGTCATTCTCGACCACAACCGCCGCCCCCGAAACCGCGGCCAGCTGCCGACCGCCAACCGCGTCGCGCATGGCGACAATCCCTCCTGCGGCGACCAGTGCAGCGTCTTTCTGCGCTTGGACGGGGATCGGATTTCCGACATTTCCTTCGACGGGTCCGGCTGCGCCATTTCCCAGGCCAGCGCCTCGCTGATGACGACCCAGCTCAAGGGGAAAACGGCGTCCGAGGCCCGCGAAATCAACCGGCGTTTTCACGATATCGTGACCACGGGACGCGAACCCGAGGAAATCAGCGACCTCGCGGCCTTCGCCGGCGTCCACGCCTTCCCCGCCCGTATCAAATGCGCCACCCTGGCCTGGTATGCGGCGATGAACGCGCTCGACGACAACAAAGCCTCCGCCACGACCGAGGTCGAGAGGGACTGACATGCCCTCCTGGAAAAACATCCGCAACGACTTTCCCGCCCTGAATCAGCTGGTCAACGGGAAGCCGCTCGTCTATCTCGACAATGCCGCGACCGCGCAGAAGCCGCGCGCCGTGATCGACGCGCTGACGCGCTTTTACGAGCGCGACAACGCCAACGTGCACCGCGGCCTGCATGCGCTTTCCATGCGGGCGACCAGCGCCTACGAAGGAGCCCGGGCCCGCGTCGCAAAATTCGTCAACGCCGCCGCGCCCGAGGAGATCGTCTTCACGCGCGGCACGACCGAGTCGATCAACCTCGTGGCGGCAAGCTGGGGCGGCGCGAACCTCCGGCCGGGGGACGTCATCCTCCTGACGGAGATGGAGCACCACAGCAACCTCGTGCCGTGGCAGCTCGTCGCGAAGCGCACCGGCGCGATCCTCCGGTACATTCCCGTAACGGGCGACGACGGGCTGCTCGATTTGCGCCAGCTCGACCGGTTGCTGACGCCTGAAGTGAAGCTCTTCGCGTTCACGCACATTTCCAACACACTCGGCACCATCAACCCCGTCGCAGAACTCTGCGCCCGGGCCAGAAAAGCGGGGATCGTCACTGTAGTCGATGCCGCGCAATCGATCGGACACATGCCGGTGGACGTCCAGGCGATAGGTTGCGACTTCCTGGCATTTTCCGGCCACAAAATGGCCGGCGTGACCGGCATCGGCGCCCTCTACGGTCGCCGCGCCCTCCTCGATGCCATGCCACCTTGGCAGGGCGGAGGCGGCATGATCGCCAGCGTCGATCTTTATGAGAGCCGTTGGAAGCCCGCGCCCGAGCGTTTCGAAGCCGGGACGCCCAATTTCGCAGATGCCGTCGCCCTCAGCGCCGCCTGCGATTACCTCGACGGCCTCGGTCGCGCGGAGATCCAGCGCCACGACGGCGACCTCGCCCGCCAGGCCTATGCGCGCCTCGGCGAGCTGCCCGGCATCCGCCTGCTCGGCCCGCCCGGCGAACGCGGCGGCCTGGTCAGCTTCGCGCTGGGCGACGTCCATGCCCACGACGTGGTGACCTTCGCCGATGAGGATGGCATCGCGCTGCGCGGCGGCCACCACTGCAACCAGCCCCTGATGAAAAAGCTCGGCCTGACCAGCACCGCCCGCGCGAGCTTCTACGTCTACAACACCCCCGAAGAAATCGACGTCCTCATCGCATCCCTGAAAAGAATCCAGAAATTCTTCGGCGGATGACCGCTACTTTTTCGGCGGTAATTCCCGAATGAAAGCCCAAGACACTTCCGCCACCTGGCCATTGTCGTAATGGACGAAAAAGCCGGAGTGCAATTCCGCTTCCACTTCAATCCGCTCCACGGCCGCCTTCGGAGAAATCCGGTTTGCTTTCCGAATCGTCGCGTGCGGCTCCAAAAACGACAACCCATCTTCAAATTCCACCTCGAACGCATCATCCCATTGCCGGTACGCTGCGTTCCGAACCCGGGAAAACTTTCCCTTACCAAATGCGGTTTTGAGCGGATTAATGACTTTCATAGCCGGCCCTCGATGACCAGTTGTCTGATAATTTCCAAAACATGGGCCGGCGGAGTCCATAAATCAAGCGATCTGAAGGTATCGATCGCAATCCGGCCCAAGAACCTGCCGTTGCCAGCATAGACGTGAACATGCCGTGGTGGATGGTCTCCCACCCACCACATAAAAATGTACCCGCCACGACGAACTCGGCCCATGCATGAGGATAATAACAACCGGGCCGACCCCGCTTTGCTCCCTAACCCTAAACCGCGGGCAAACGCAGTCGCTCAACCCCCAACCGGCGTTTCCAACGGAATCACCGGCAGATGCAGGCGCTCGACTCCCCGGATCAAGGTAAGTGACGCTGTCTCGCCAACCCGGTCGGCAGTCAAAAGGCGATGCAGCACCTCAACTTTCGGCGTCGGATGGGCGTCGAGCGCGATCAAAATGTCCCCTTCGACGATGCCCGAGCGGGCCGCGGGGCTGTCGGGCTCGACCTTGGAGACGAGCACGCCGGTCTCCTGCTGCAGGCGAAAATGCCGAACCAGCTTGCGGAGCAGCGGAACGTTCTGGCCGCCGATCCCGATGTAACTGCGACGCACCCTCCCCTCCTTGATCAGCCAGCCAACGACCCAGCGCGCGATGTTGCTCGCGATAGCGAAGCAAATACCCTGTGCGGGCCGGATGATCGCTGTGTTGACGCCGATCACCTCACCGCGGGTGTTGACCAGCGGTCCGCCCGAATTGCCCGGATTGAGTGCAGCGTCCGTCTGGATGATATTCTCGATCAGCCGGCCCGATCCGGCATGAAGCGAGCGCCCCAAGCCACTCACGATGCCTGCCGTGGCGGTCTGCTGGAAACCCATCGGACTCCCGATGGCGATTGCGATCTGGCCCGGCCGGACCGCATCGCTGTCGCCCAGCGTCAGGTGCGGAACGTCGGTCGCGCCGGCGCGCAGCACCGCGAGGTCGGTATGCGGATCCTCGCCGATCAGGACCGCGGGCAGCCGCCGGCCGTCAGCCAAGGCAACCAGCAGTGCGGTCGCACCGTGCACCACATGGCTGTTCGTCAACAGGTACCCGTCGGGTGAAATGAAAAACCCCGAGCCGCTTCCCTGCCCCCGGCCGGAGCCGGCCTCAATGTGGACCACGGCGCTGTGCGCGCGATCGATCGCTCCGCTCACCGCCGCGGAATACGAGTCGAGCAGTTCAGCATCGGAGTGAGGCGAGGCGGCGGATTCGTGTTCTGAAACGCCGGGATTGGAAAGAAAGTCGAGATGCATGGTACCCCAACTTATTCAGGGTTTGGCCAATCCGCAAACAAGCCGGGCTTCGGCGCCATGGCCGCCGGCCTTGCTAATATGGCCGCCGGCCTTGCTAATATCGGAGCACGACGACATGGTCTTCCTTATGCAACAAATACCATTCTCTGGAATACGTTTTGCCCGCTTCGCGGCGTGGGTGCTTTTGACCATGACGGCATGCCTTTTCACATTGGAATTCGCACCACACCGGGTCGTCTTTGTACCTTTCCTGTTTATGCCGCTCTTCGTCCCCATCGTTCTCATGCCCATGCGCAAGAAGCCAAGCGGCGGTATCGTTCACTAACTTCCGCGCCAAGTTGCTCATAGCAAGACGACCGGGTGCAGCGGGAGCCCAGGGATTCGGCCGTTCCGACCAAATGGTGCCACTACCAGCCTGATTCGCCGCCTCGATGCGCTTCCAGCCATGCCCTCGAACGATCATCGACTATGTCAGCGATATTGGAACGGTTCGCCCCTTTCCAATGTCCTGACATTTCCTGGGCCTCCAAATCCCACATCGCGTAAAAGAGCAGGTAAAAATCCATCAACTCCCTAGGGTATCCTAACCTGACACAGAGTTCGGACAGATGCTTCATTGCCGCCTTTCTCGTCAGATTGCCACGAAGCATCGAACCGAGCGTTGATCGGGTGTGAAAACGCCAACAGGCGTCACCCTGCAGCGACTCGATTCCGAGCTCACGAAAAGATGCGGCATAGAGCCTGCGAACTTCATTATCATCGAGCGGGCGCTCCAACCCTGCTAGCATCCGGAGACTCAAGGAATCGAACCCGGCAGTCAGGGCGTCGACTGCCCAACCCACGACATCGGAACCCGTGACGGCCTGCAACTGGTAGGCTGATTGAATCTCATATGTGCGCGGGGGCATGGGCTACTTCATTTTGATTGCGAGGCCATGAGCTTAGTATTGGCTACCAGCAGCCGCCTACCCCGCCAAGCGAACAACCAAGGCACCGCAATACCTATCCTTCGATGAGCGCCAAGGTCTTCTTCCGCCTGTTTCCCGCCGCCGCAATCGTCGGGCTGGCCGCGGGGTGCGCCAACCTTTATGTGGCCAATTATCTGCCGGCACCCGGCAACCTGCCCCGAGGAGTTCCGGCGACACCCTCGGAAAAACTCCAGGTCGTCGTCACAACCCATTTCACTGCAGAAACAAAACTGATGGAGCAGCAAGGGTATGTCGTTATCGGGACATCAACCTTCGAGACGAACAGCGACTGGAGCGTTTCGGCCTTGCGCCGCATTCAAGCCGAAAAACAAGCCGAAGCGGTCGGCGCCGACCTGGTGATACTGAATACAAAGGTCATCGGCGAATATCACGGGGACATCGAATTGAACGTTGGCGGCAATCCCGACAATCAAGGAGATGTTTCGACCTACGAGGCAGAACTAAAATGCCAGGCGGTCTATTTGCGGAAAACCCCGTCAGGCAGCACCGAAGGCCCGCACAACGGCATTTAATTCGGCATTTTCCGTTCGGTTTTAAAACGGCCGGCTGCTACGATGCAGACCCACCGTGCCCCAAGTCCAATCCCAGACCGTGAAATGAACCCATGAACCCATCCCGCTGCCATATATTCGCCGCGCTGGCACTCGTGCTCGCCTTCAGTCCCGTGACCCCAAGCGTCAAGGCTCAGGGCATGAACCCCGTGAACATGGCCAACCGGCTCGATCGGCTCGTCACCCTTACGTCCTCCCAGCGAGCCCAGGCCGTGAAAATTTTTGCGGCCGAGAACCAGGCCCTGCAGGCTTTCACCTCCATTGAAGACCGGATGATAAAGGGGGCGCCAGTTCGCCAGGCCGCGATGGCGCAAATCCGCGCGCTGCTCACGCCCGCGCAGCAGGAAATCTACGATTCCGCCCCGCAGACCGAAGGCGGAGGGCTGACCAGGCCGAGTCCCGCGGATTTGACGGCCCGTTTGAACAATCTTGTCGCCCTTACGGATCTGCAAAAAGCCCAAGCCATGCAGGTTTTCGCAGCTCAAAACAAGGCGCTGCAACCGCTGAACTCGCTCCCGATCCAGGACCGCGCGAAAAAAGGCGGGGACATCAACCAGGCCGCACGAATCCAGATCCGCGCCATTCTCACCCCTGAACAGCAACAGATTTACGACTCCTCTCCTCAAACCCAGGGCGGGGGCTCAACCGTGCCGCAGGCCGCTACCCGGGCGAGCCGAATGGACGATGTGGTGGCGTTCACCGACACTCAGATCCCCCAAGTTGCCCTCATCTACCAAAAAGAAACTGAAGCCCTGCAACAAATCCCTCCGGACGATCGTCCCATCCAGGGCAAGCCGATCCGGCAGGCGGCCCAAGCGCAGATTCGCGCATTGCTCACGCCCGAACAGCAGCAAAAATTCGATGCGAATCCCAACGGAATCGAAGACCTGGAAGAAAGGACTTATGTGGCAAACTTTGTCCTGTCTTCTCCCGGCATTGCCGCCCGGCTGGGGAAGATCTCCAAAATCTCCCGCTCCGATGCCATGGTCATAATGTCCGAGGGCGACGTTTCGATCGATGGGAAAGTCGTCGCGACCTATATTGATCCATCGATGAGCGGAAGCTACACGTATAAAGTGACGGGCGCCCAGGCTTCCGAAGTGCTGCGGGTGGATTGGACAAGGGTTCTTCCCACCTCCGAAATAAAGATCGTAAAAATCGAGGGCCATGACGGGTCGATCATTCAGCCTTAATCGCGGCACTCGATGGTCTCCGACGGTGAACTCCTCCGGCGCTACGCTGATGAAGGCTCGGACGAAGCGTTCACGACGCTCGTCCAGCGGCACATCAACCTGGTGTATCGCGCCGCGCTGCGGCGCGTCGGAGGCAATGCGCACTCCGCAGATGACGTCGCCCAGAGGGTTTTCACCGATCTGGCCCGCAAGGCGTCCGCCCTAAAGGGCCGGCCGAGCCTGGTGGGCTGGCTTCACACCGGGACGCGCTTCGCCGCGGCCCAAGTCGTGCGCACCGAACAACGGCGCCGCACCCATGAACAGGAGGCACACGCCATGGATCAAATCAATTGGGAACCTCCGTCGGCTCCGGAGCGCTTCGAGCCATTTCTCGACGAAGTCATGGATCTTTTGGACGACCGCGATCGGGACGCCATCCTGCTGCATTATTTCGAGGGCCGGACCTTCGCCGAGGTCGGCTCCACGCTGGCAATGACCGCCGATGCCGCCCGCATGCGGGTCAATCGCGCCCTGGAGCGGCTGCGCGGCGGCTTGGCCAACCGCGGCGTGACGTCGACCGCCGCCGCCCTGGCAATCGCTCTCGCGACACAAGCGACGCAGGCGGCGCCGGCGCGCATAGGCTTCGCGATCGCCGGTCACGCGCTCAAGCAGGCGGCCGCGCGCCACAGCGCCGCCACCGCGGTGACGCGCATTTTCCACGCATTCCGTTCGGCTCCCCTCGCCTCTTCCACCGGCATCGTGCTGACAACCGCGATGGTGACCCTCGGCCTCTGGACCCTGCATTCGCGAAACCCTCTCCCCCCGGTTCCGGTCGAACCTGCCCGTCAGGACGCCGGATCGGTCGCGGGCGATGAGGTGATTTTGGGCAGTGCGACCCAGGACACGCCGGGAGCCAGTGCAAGTTCGCCGTCCGTCCCCGACCCGTCCGCAAGCGAGCAAGCCGCCCCCCAGACCGGCGGCGGATCCGCAGCGTTTGCCGGGCTTTCGGTTCCCGAGAAAAACATTCTCGCCAGGCTTTGGAGCCTCACCGAAAACCAACCGATCGCGGGGAGAGGGGCTTGGGCTCTCGCCATTGGCCAGGGCGGGCTGAATGCCAATGGCATTTCGCCGCTGCTGGCCAAAGGCTGGATCCGGCTGGACCGCATCCAGACCGCGCAAAAAACATCGGTCAGCCTGAGCAAGGCAGGGCGCGCCTACTGCCAGGCGCACAGCGCCGAGATCGCGGCTTATGGCATAGGGGATATCGATAATCCGCATAAGCAGTAGAATAATAGTGGCACGGGTTTTCCAACCCGTGTTCTCCAAGGCGCATGGGCTGGAAAGCCCATGCCACTATTTTTCTACGCGATCCACTTCATCGCCTTTTCAGCCAGCTTGTCGAAGGCGGCGACGCACTGCTCGATGTGCTCCTCCTTCGTATCCTCGATCTTGTTGTGGCTGATGCCGTGGAGGCTTTGGACGAACATCATGATCGTCGGCACCCCGGAGCGCGCGACTTCGGCGGCATCGTGGAGGGGACCTGAGGGCAGACGGTGAACGGGGGCGCCGGCTTCGGCAATCGCCTCGTCGCATAGCTTGAGGAGGTCCGGGTGAAAGAGAATCGGCTCGATCCGCCAAAGGCGGTCCCAGGAAACCGTGACATTTCCATCCTTCGCAAAGCGCTCGCTGGCGGAGCGGGCTTCCGCGAGCATGCGGCCGAGCGCCGCGGCGTCGAGGTGGCGCTGGTCCAGGGTGATCCGGCATTCCTCGACGACGCTGGTGACGATGCCCGGCTTGGTGGTGCAGGAGCCGATCGTGCAAACGCCGCCCTGACGGTCGGTGATGCGGTAGATCTCCGGGCTCATCTTCGCCGCGGCAAGAAAGGCGTCCCGCCGGCGGTTCATCGGCGTGCTGCCCGAATGCGCCGCCTGGCCGCGGAAAGTGATGGCATGGCGTTCGACCCCGAAGGTGCCCAAAACGGTGCCGAGCGGCAGGTTGAGGTCGAGCAGCACGGGTCCCTGCTCGATGTGCAATTCGAGATAAGCGGCGGCGCCCTTGAGCTCCTTGCCGCTTTCCCTGACCCGCTCGAAATCGATCCCGACCGCTTTCAGCGCGTCGGGCAGCATGATGCCGTCCTTATCCTTGAGGCCGCGGGCCTCGTCCATATTCAAGGTCCCCGCACACGCGGAAGACCCAAAGAGGCTCTTCCCGAAACGCGCGCCTTCCTCGTCGGCCCAGTCCACGAGGCGGACCGTGATCGGGGGCTTGCCGTTGTACTGGGCGTTGATCCGCCGAAGGATTTCCAAGCCGGCAAGGACGTTGAGACATCCGTCGAGCCAGCCGCCGTTCGGGACCGAATCCATGTGGCCGCCGATGAGCAGGGTCCGAGGGGATTCGCCGCGAAGGGTGGACCAGAGATTTCCCGCCTCGTCGGCGTGGACTTCCACCGGCAACTCGCCGAGCTTTTCGCGCAGCCAGGCCCGGGTGGCAACCCAGGTCGGGGTGAAGGCGACGCGCTGGGCGCCGTTTTCGTCCGCCGTCAGGCGGCGAAGGTCTTTCAGTTCGGCAACCGTGCGTTTGGGGTCTATGGGCATGTGGGTAGGTTCAATCTCCGATCCTTGTCTCCCGCAAAGTTCGGTGAGGCGCAAAGGTCGATCCTTTCAATCCAAGCCCGGAAAGCATCGAATAGCAGCTATTCGATGTTTTCCGACTTTGTTTGGAAGCTCTGAAGTCCGACCTTTGCGCCTTTCTGAACTTTGCGTGAGACAAGGTTTGGACCCAGAAATCTGCGATTGCCATCCGCCACGAAACCCACAACTTGGACCCTTCTAGCGAAGCCGCCTCATCGCCCTGCTCACGAACCGATCTCTTCCCGAGACACGCCCGTCGAGCCGGAGGCAGGGGGGCCTCGCACCGGTTATTGCTATTCGTCATATCCGATTTCCATTACGGTAACGAAACAGGACCATCAGAGCCAAGCCAGAAAACCTATTCACCGCGGAGGACGCGGAGTCCCGAACCGCACCATAAAATTGTTTTTTATTCCTCTGCGATCTCCGCGCCTCTGCGGTGAAATCTAAAACCTCAAAGATCATATCATGCCCACCCTCGCCACCACCGTTGACGGTCTCAAGCTCCCCAATCCCTTTGTCATCGGTTCCGGTCCCCCCGGCACCAATCTCAGCGTCATCAACCGGGCCTTCCGCGAGGGCTGGGGTGGCGTGATCGCCAAGACCGTGAGCCTCGACTCCACCAAGGTCGTCAATGTCACCCCGCGCTACGCCAAGCTGCTCGCCACCAGCGGGGAAGTCATCGGCTGGGAGAACATCGAGCTGATCAGCGACCGCCCGTTTCACCTCTGGATCGACGAGTTCAAGAAGTGCAAGGACGGCCAGCCCGCCGGGGCGCTGATCGCGTCCATCATGGAGGAATACAACAAGGACGCCTGGATCGAGATCGTCCAGCGCTGCGAGGCCGCGGGCGTGGACGCCTTCGAGCTCAACTTCTCCTGCCCGCACGGCCTGCCCGAGCGCAAGATGGGCGCAGCCATGGGTCAGGATCCGGAAATCCTCGAGGAGGTCTGCGGCTGGGTGAAGTCCGCGGCGAAGAAGCCCTTCTGGGCCAAGATGACCCCCAACATCACCCACATCGAGGAGCCCGGCCGCGCCGCGCTCCGCGGCGGGGCGACCGGCCTCAGCGCCATCAACACCATCCGCAGCGTCACCGGGGTGAACCTCGACACGCTCCGCCCCGAGCCGACCGTCGAGGGCTACACCACGCCCGGAGGCTACTCGTCGAAGGCGGTCAAGCCCATCGCCCTGCGCATGGTGATGGAGCTGGCCACGATGATCCGCGCGGAGTTTCCCGGGCGCTCGCTCTCCGGCCTCGGCGGCGTCGAAAGCGGCAACGATGCCGCGCAGTTCATCCTCCTCGGCTCGGACACCGTGCAGGTGTGCACCGGCGTGATGAAATTCGGCTACGAATGCGTCAAGCCGATGTGCGACGAACTCCTCGCATTCATGGCGAAGCACAACTTCGAGACCCTCGCCGACTTCAAGGGCAAGAGCCTCGACTACTTCACCACCCATGCCGATCTCGTGAAGCGCCAAGGCGCGCGCAAGGCCGCCCAGAAGGCGGCCGCCGCGGCCCCGGTCGCCGCCGCCAAGGTCGTCAAGAGCGATGGCGAGTGGAGCGGCGATGAATTCGTGAAGCAGTCGGACGCGCTCTCGAAGAATTAAACTGGAGGGGCGACCTCCGTGTCGCCTGGATCGACCAAGGCAGGGCGACACGGAGGTCGCCCCTCCAAAACAATCAACATGCCCACATCAGCCCTCACTCCCTGCCCGCTTTACATCAACGGCGAATGGCTCCAGCCCAAAATCCCCGGCACGCCGGTCTATAATCCCTCGACGGGCGACGTGATCGCGGAATGTCCCGCGGGAGGGGCCGCGGAGGTGAATGCGGCCGTCGAGGCGGCGGCAGCGGCGTTTCCCAAGTGGCGCGAGACGCCGGCGGTCGAGCGCGCGCGCTTCTTCTTCCGCTACCGGCAGCTCGTCGAGGAAAACTTCGACCGCATCTGCCACAGCATCAGCCGCGAACACGGCAAGACGCTGGCCGAGGCCCGCGGGAGCTCCTTCCGCGGCCTGGAGAACATCGAATATGCCGCCGGCATTCCCTCGCTTCTCTTCGGCGACACGCTCGAGAACCTCGCCAACGGCGTCGATTGCGAGACAATCAACCAGCCCATCGGGGTCTGCGCCGGCATCACGCCCTTCAATTTCCCCGCGATGGTGCCCCTGTGGATGTATCCGCTGGCGATAGCCTGCGGCAACACGTTCGTGCTGAAGCCGAGCGAGAAGGTCCCCCTGACCGTCGTGCTTTTGATCGAACTGCTCGAAAAGGCCGGGCTGCCGAAGGGCGTCATGAACCTCGTTCACGGCGGCCGCGAGGCGGTCGATACGATCCTCACGCATCCGAAGGTGCGGGCCATTTCCTTCGTCGGCTCCTCGCCGATCGCGAAATACATCTACGAAACCGGCACGCGCCACGGCAAGCGGGTGCAGGCCAATGGCGGGGCGAAGAACTACATCGTCATCATGCCCGACGCCGATGTGGACAAGACGGTGGGGGCGCTTTCCGCCGCCGCCTTCGGCTGCGCCGGGGAGCGCTGCATGGCCGGTTCGACGGCGATCACCGTCGGCGCGGCCGCGGAGCGCCTGCTCCCGTCGCTGATCAAGGCCGCGAGCGCGATCAAGGTCGGCCCCACCGATCGGGAGGAGCAGCCCGACATGGGCCCGGTCATCACCGCCCAGCATCGCGACCGCGTGGCCAGCCTGATCTCCAGCGGCGAAAAGGAAGGCGCCCAGGTGGTGTGCGACGGACGCGGCGCGAAACCGGCCAGCGCCCCGCGCGGCTTTTACGTCGGCGCGACCATCGTGGACAATGTGCAGGACAGCATGACCCTGGCCCGTGAGGAAGTGTTCGGGCCGGTGCTCAATGTCATGCGCATGGACGATCTCGACCGCGCCATCGAAACGGCCAACCGGTCCTCCTTCGGGAATGGCGCCGCCATCTTCACCCGCTCCGGCGGGGCGGCGCGGGAATTCAAGCACCGGGTCAAGGCCGGCATGGTCGGCATCAACGTCGGCGTCCCCGCGACCATGGCGATGTTCCCCTTCACCGGCTGGGACGACTCCTTCTACGGCGACCTCCACATCCAGGGCAAGGAGGCCGTCCAGTTCTACACCCAGCAAAAGGTCGTCACCACGCGGTGGTTCGGGGGCGATGTGGGCGACGTTTGGAAAAAATGAGCCTCCTTATCCGGAACGGTGAGATCATAACCGCGGACAGCCGCTATACCGCCGATATCTTCTGCGAGGGTGATACCATCACCCGCATCGACCGGAATATCCCTGCGCCGGCGGGCGCGGAGGTCATCGACGCGAAGGGCAAATACGTGTTTCCGGGTTTCATCGACCCGCACGTCCATATCTACCTGCCCTTCATGGGCACGGTTTCCAAGGACGACTATGTCACCGGCAGCCGGGCGGCGCTGGTGGGCGGAACGACGACTCTGATCGAGATGTGCTGTCCGGCACGGAAGGACGACGCGCTGGCGAGCTTCGAGCTTTGGATGAGCAAGGCCGCCGGGAAGTCGGCCTGCGACTTCTCGTTCCACATGGGGGTGACGAAATTCGACGACGCCGAGGAGGCGCAGCTGCGCGAGATCGTCCGGCGCGGCATCAGCTCGTTCAAGATCTTCCTCGCCTACAAGGGCGCCTTCGGGATCGACGACGGCGAGCTGTACCGGACCCTCAAGCTGGCGAAGGAGCTCGGCGTGATCGTCACGGCCCACTGCGAAAACGAAACCCTGGTCGCCGAACGCCAGAAGGAGCTGCTCGCCGCCGGCAAGACCGACCCCGGCCAGCACCATGAAAGCCGTCCCCCCCAGGTCGAGGCGGAGGGCGTGCACCATTTGATGACCTTCGCCGAGATGACCGGCGCAGCCACCTACATCGTCCACCTGAGCTGCGCCGAAGCGCTCGACCAGGCCCTCGCGGCGCGCCGGCGGGGCGTGCGGGTCAATATCGAGACCCTGATCCAGTATCTCGTCCTGGACAAAAGCTATGCCGAGAAACCGAATTTCGAGGGCGCGAAATATGTGATGTCCCCTCCCCTGCGGGATGTCCGCAATCAGGCCGTCCTCTGGAACGGGCTTCGCGCGGGGCTGATCGACACGGTCGCGACCGATCACGCTCCCTTCGACTTCAAGGGCCAGAAGCCGATGGGCAAGGATGACTTCACCAAGATTCCGAACGGCATTCCCTCGCTCGAGGAGCGCATCAGCCTGCTCTACACCTACGGGGTAAAGACGGGAAAGATCGATCTTCACACCATGGTCAGCGTGGCCAGCACGCAGGTGGCGAAGATCTTCGATCTGTTTCCCCGCAAGGGAACGATCCAGCCCGGCGCGGACGCGGACCTGGTGATTTTCGATCCGGAATACCGCGGCGTCATTTCCGCCAAGACGCAGTCGATGAACGTCGATTACAGCGCCTTCGAGGGATGGAAGCTGGAAGGCCGGCCGAGCGCGGTCACGGTTCGCGGGCAGGTGGCGGTGCGCGACGGAAAATTCGTCGGGACGCCGGGGCGCGGACAGTTCTTGAAGCGCGTCCCAAGCCACTTCTGAGAAATCCGAACTTTAGCCGCAAAGAGGCACAAAAAGCGCAAAAATCGGAGATCGGAAATCCAAACATTCAGAGGATTGGATTTTGTGCCTTCTGTGCCTCTTTGCGGCTAAAAATTCAGACGGCTTGAAATTCAATCTTCATGCGATCTTTGTCCTTCGACTCCGCCGAAGCCCTCGACCACCTCCGCAAATCCGACGCGCGCCTGGGCGAGCTCATCGCCCGCATCGGGCCCTTCGACTTCGCCCTCCGGCCCACGCGCTCGATCTTCGAGGCGCTGCTCAATTCGATCGTCTACCAGCAGCTCAACGGAAAGGCCGCGAGCAAGATCCACGGCAGGGTCCTCGCCCTTTTTCCGCGCCGCCATCCCACCCCAGCCGCGCTGCTCGCGCTTCCCGACGAAAAACTGCGCGCGGCCGGACTTTCCCGCAACAAGCTCGCCTCCCTCCGAGATCTCGCGGCCAAGACCCTGGACGGCACCGTCCCGACATTCACGGCTGCCCGCCGCCTGAGCGACGAGGACCTGATCGAGCGCCTGACCGCGGTGCGCGGCATCGGCCCTTGGACAGTGCACATGCTGCTCATCTTCCGCCTGGGCCGGCCCGACGTGCTTCCGACCGGAGACTACGCCATTCGCAAGGGATTCCAGCTCCTCCACAAAAAGCGGAAAGAGCCCAAACCCGAGCACCTCGCCAAACACGCCGAGCGCTGGCGGCCTTATCGGACGGTGGCGAGCTGGTATCTCTGGAGATCGCTGGATTAAAGCTTCGCCGCCACCACCGCGTCGGCCAGCCGCGCCGTCGCCAAAACACATTCCCCTACCCGCTTGGCGATCTCAGGATCGGTGATCTTGCCATCGCTGACGGCGCTTTCGGAGGCATACACGAACCGCGGCAAGACAATGCACCGAAAATCTAGCATGAGGCTGTTCGCCAAGCCCATGATCGACATGTAGCTCGATGCCCCAGCCCCGGCGCAGAGAAAGCCAACCACCTTGTTTTTCCAGGCGCCGCCCGTGAGCTCGATGAAGTTCTTCAGCGCCGCATTGACGTCATAGTTGTAGATCGGCGTCGCCACGATGATCCCGGAAGCCGCCGTCACCAACTGCTGCGCCGGAGCGACGCTGGCATGCCGATAGGCCGTCGCGCCGTCACAAAACGGAAGAGAGAGCTCGCGGAGATCGGCCAATGACGCAGCCACCCCCTCCTGCTTCAGCACTTCGGCAGCCTCATGGGCCAGGACCCGGCTGACGCTCTCGGGATTCAGACTCGCGGACAAAACGAGCATACTCATGGCGCCAGCCTGCCGCCCCAAATCAGCACCGCAAATTTAAACAGGGGTCCGCCCTCTTGCTATTATCCCTATCTCCAATTGATCCCTAAAATGAAAATCCCCTAGACAAAAGGAACTCAATGTATCTACTAGTAGATATGAATAGCTTTTTGACTGCGAAACTCTTTCGGCATGGCGGCTCGCAAGCCGTCCGATTGCCCAAGGAATTTCGGTTTCCAGGCACAGAGGTGAAAGTGTCACGCACGCCGCAAGGCGTGCTCCTTGAGCCGTTGAACTCGGATTTTGAGCGGCGAAAACAGTTGTTTTTTTCTCTCGCCGGTTCGTGTCCTGAAATTGAGGACGTGTTGCCCCACACCACACCCGATTTGCCTCGCGACGAATGATCTATCTGCCCGACACAAACACCCTTTCAGCCTACATGCGGGGGAACGACGCGGCGTTGGTCCGGAAGATGCAGGAGGTCTTCGCTGAACTGCGGCTATCCGTCGTTGTCCTCGCGGAACGCGAGTTCGGGGTGACAAAGGGAATCTCCGCACATGCGCGCATCCAGCTTGCCACGCTGTCCCAAACCATCCCCGTGGAATCCTTCACCCGCGATGACTGCATCCACTACGCAGCCGTCCGGCACGATCTTGAGAACCGTGGCTTGGGCATTGGTCCAATGGATACGCTGATCGCGGCACATGCGCTACGCCTCAGTGCCACGCTGATCACCCGGAACGTTCGCGAGTTCGCGCGGGTGAACGGATTGAAAGTGGACAACTGGCATCAAGCGTAGCGGAACGCGCCCCTCCAAAGTATTGCCAAACGGCGGCAGCCGCGCTTACATCGCGCTCATGTTCAAGGAATTCAAGGAATTCGCGATGAAGGGGAACGTTGTCGATCTTGCGGTCGGCGTGATCATCGGCGGGGCGTTCGGGGGGATCGTCACTTCGCTGGTGAACGATGTGGTCATGCCGCCGGTCGGCCTGCTGGTGGGCGGCGTCGATTTCACCAATCTTTTCGTTGTGATGAAGGCGGGCATGAAGGCGCCAGGGCCCTATGACTCGCTCAAGGCGGCCAAGGATGCCGGAGCGGTCACGCTTAATCTGGGCGTCTTCATCAATTGCATCATCAATTTCGTCATCATCGCCTTCACGATTTTCCTCGTCGTCAAGGTGATCAACCGGCTGCGCCGTCAACAGGAAGCGGCCCCGGCGCCAGCCGCACCGCCACGACAGGAAGTCTTGCTTGAGGAAATCAGGGATCTCCTAAAGAAGAAGTAGCCGTGGCCAAGGCATTCCAGGAACTGACCGAACGCGAGATTCTCGCCCTGGCGGTTTCCCTGGAAGAGGAAGATGGCCGGACCTATGGCGAATTTGCCGACCACCTGCGGGCCGACTATCCTTCCACGGCCGACGTGGTGATGAAGATGCAGCAGGAGGAATCGACGCATCGCCAGCGCCTGATCGAAGCGTACCGCGAACGCTTCGGGGACCGTATTCCGTCGATCCATCGCTCGGACGTGAAGGGTTTCATCCGGCGCAAGCCGGTTTGGCTCATGCGCAACCTCTCCGTCGCGCGGGTGCGGCAGGAAATCGAGTCGATGGAGTTCGAAACCCGTCGCTTTTACGCCGCGGCGATTCAAAGGACGACCGACGCCGGAATTCGCCGGTTGCTTGGCGACCTCGAGGCCGCCGAAAAGGAGCACACCGAGATCGCCGAACGCCTCGAGCGCGAGCAAACCGCTTCGGGAGCGCGGAACGATGAGGCGGCCACGGAACGGCGGCGGTTCGTGCTCCAGATCGTGCAGCCCGGACTCGTCGGACTCATGGACGGGTCGGTCTCGACGCTCGCACCCGTTTTTGCGGCGGCCTTCGCGACCCGCAGCAGCCGCGATGCGTTTCTCGTCGGTGTCGCGGCATCGGTCGGCGCGGGCATCAGCATGGGGTTCGCCGAAGCGCTGGCTGACGATGGCGTGCTCAGCGGACGGGGCCGCCCATGGGTGCGCGGCGTCGCCTGCGGGCTGATGACGGCGCTCGGGGGCATCGGCCACACCCTGCCCTACCTGATACCCGATTTTCGCGTGGCCACCGCGTTCGCGGCTTCGGTGGTGGCCGCGGAACTCGTGGTCATATCGTGGATCCGCAACCATTACATGGACACCCCCTTCCTCAAGGCCGCTTTCCAGATCATCGTCGGCGGACTCCTCGTATTCCTGGCTGGCATTCTGATCGGCTCGGCTTGATGATCCGGAAAGTGGCATGGCTTCCAGCCCATGCGCATCGGAGAACATGGGCAAGATGCCCATGCCACGCTCAAACCTCATAATCGAGTCCCCCTGCCCCAATGGACGATCCTCTCGCATCCTTCGATTTCGCGGAAGCGCAGAAAAGCCGCCTCTACAACCAGGACCTGGCGCCCGTCCCGATGTCGCGCCGCACGTGGCGGGTCGGCAGCTTTGCCGCCCTTTGGATTTCGATGTCGGCCTGCATCCCGACCTACATGCTCGCCTCCTCGCTCATCGGCGGCGGCATGAACTGGCGGCAGGCGATCCTCACGATCTTTCTCGGCAACCTGATCCTGCTGGTGCCGATGATCCTCAACGCGCACGCGGGAACGCGGTATGGCATTCCCTTTCCGGTCTACTGCCGGGCCGCGTTCGGCACCTCCGGCGCCAACCTTCCCGCCCTCCTGCGCGCGCTGGTCGCCTGTGGCTGGTTCGGGATCCAGACCTGGATCGGCGGGGACGCGATCTGCAAGATCCTGGGGGTGTTTTTCCCGTCCCTGGCGCCGCATGCCGGGGCGGCGACCGCGTTGGGGATCACCCTTCCCCAATTCCTCTGCTTCCTGTTTTTCTGGGGCATCAACATGGCGGTCGTCTACAAGGGCATCGATTCGATCCGGGTGCTTTTGAACATCAAGGCCCCTCTGCTCGTCGCCTTGGGACTGCTGCTGCTGTGGTGGGCCTGGCGCCACGCCGGCGGATTCGGACCCATCCTGTCGCAACCCTCGGCCTTTGACCCCGGCCAGCCCAAAGCCGGGCAGTTCGCCGGTTTTTTCTTCCCAGCCCTCACCGGCATCATCGGCTTCTGGGCCACGCTCTCGCTCAACATCCCCGACTTCTCGCGCTACGCCCATTCGCAGCGCGACCAGGTCATGGGCCAGGCGCTGGGCCTGCCGCTGACCATGGCGCTCTATTCGTTCATCGGCGTGGCCGTCACCTCGGCCACCGCCATCATCTATGGCACGACGATCTGGAACCCGGTCGACGTTTTGACCCGGTTCACCAATCCCGCGGTCCTCATCGTGGCGATGGTCGCGCTCTGCATCGCCACCTTGGCGACCAACATCGCGGCCAACGTGGTGAGCCCTGGAAATGACTTTGCCCATCTGGCCCCGAAACACATCTCCTTCCGCACTGGCGGCCTCATCACCGGTTTTGTCGGGATTGCGATGATGCCCTGGAAGCTGCTGGCCGATCCCTCGGGCTACATCTTCACCTGGCTCGTCGGCTACAGCGCCCTTCTCGGGCCCATCGGCGGCATCCTGATCGCCGATTATTTTATTTACCGACGCTGCCGGCTGAACCTTCGCGCGCTTTACGATCCCGAGGGCGAGTACCGCTTCACGGGCGGCGTGAGCATCGTGGCCCTGATCGCGTTCGCCGCCGGCGCGCTGCCGAACCTGCCGGGATTCCTCGCGCAGGTGAACCTCGTGCCCGCCGCGAAGGTGCCCGTCTTCTTCCTCAATCTTTACAGCAACGCCTGGTTCGCGGGTTTCGGGATAGCGTTCGTGCTGTACCTCATTTTGAGGAAGCTGGCGCCGAAGTGGTGAGGCTTGCCCCGATCGCGAGATCGTGCCACGCTTTCCCTCCCATGAAATCGATCCCGCTCCCGCCCTGCGATCACAAGCCCGCGGCCTACACCGGCCCGTCCGCCGATGAGGTGCTCCGCCTGCGCAAGCAGTACCTGAGCCCGGGGCTCTTCCTCTATTACAAGAAGCCCATCATGATCGTCGAGGGCCACATGCAGTACGTGTGGGACGAGACCGGCAAGCGCTACCTCGACGGCCTCGGCGGCATCGTGACGATCAGCGTCGGACATTGCCATCCCCACGTCGTGGCCGCCGCGAACCGGCAGAACGAGGTCCTCCAGCACTCGACGACGATCTACCTCCAGCCGAACATCGCCAAGTACGCGGAAAAGCTCGCCGCGAAGATGCCGGGCGACCTCAAGGTGTGCTATTTCGTCAATTCCGGTTCCGAGGCCAACGACCTCGCGCTGCTCATGGCGCGCCTCCACACCGGCAATTACGACATGATCGGCCTGCGCAATGCCTATCACGGCGGCAACGCCTCGGGAATGGGCATGACGGCGCACAGCACGTGGAAATTCAACGTCCCCCACTCCTTCGGCGTCCATCACGCCCTCGCGCCCTACACGTACCGCGGCGCCTGGGGCGCCGACGATCCGCAGGCCGGCAAGAAATATGCCGACGACGTGAAACAGGTGATCGACTATACCACCTCCGGCAAGGTCGCGGGATTCATCGCCGAGTCCATCCAGGGCGTGGGCGGCTTCGTCGTCTTTCCGGACGGGTATCTGCAGCAGGTTTACGCCCATGTGCGCGCCGCGGGCGGCGTGTGCATCGCGGATGAGGTCCAGACCGGCTTCGGCCGGACCGGCACGCACTTCTGGGGCTTCGAGACGCAGGGGGTCATCCCCGATATCGTCACCATGGCCAAGGGCATCGGCAACGGCGCGCCGCTGGCGGCGGTCGTCACCACCCCCCAGATCGCCGCGACGCTCGCGCAGCGCGTCCACTTCAACACCTTCGGCGGCAACCCGGTCGTCAGCGCGATCGGCACCGCGGTCCTCGAGGTGATCGAGAAGGAGAAGCTCCAGGAAAACTCGCTCAAGATGGGCGGCCGCATCATGGCGGGCCTCGAAAAACTCAAGGCCAAGCACAAGATCGTCGGCGATGTCCGCGGCAAGGGGCTGATGCTCGGGATCGAATTCGTGAAGGACCGAGCGACCAAGGAGCCCGCCAAGGCCGAATGCGCCCAGGTGGTTGAAAACGCCCGCGAGCTCGGCCTGCTGCTCGGCAAAGGCGGCCTCTGGGGCCAGACCATCCGCTTCGCCCCCCCGATGTGCATCAATGCCGCCGACGCCGATTTCCTGATCGAGGTCCTGGACGAGTCGATGACCGGGGTTTAAGGGATCTTCAATACCATCCCAATCTTGAGCGGCGATGAGGCGCTGGGGAGCTGGTCATGATTGGCCGCGACGATTTCCTGCACCTTCGCGCTGCTTCCGGAGCCATAATATTTTTGGGCGAGACTGAAAAGCGAGTCGCCCTTCGCGACCGTATGGGTGCGCCCCGAGGGAGAAGCCGGCACGGCGGCCGGCTTGGCGGGAGGGGGATTCCCCGCCGGAAGCGGCGCGAGCGCGATGGGCGAGGAGGAGCCGGCCGCAGTCACCGGGGAGGTTGCGGGATGGGTCGTCGTCGGGAGCGGGGGATCGCCGGCGCGCAGGGCGGCGAGTTCGGATTTCTGCGTCTCGTTTTCGAGCCGAAGACGCTGCGACGGGTCGGCCGCCACGGTGGGATTTTCCAGCGGTTTCCCCGGCAGCGAGCGCGCGAAATTCAGCTCCGCGGTGTTGATCAGGCCGCGCACCGAGGCCGCCTGGCGGGAATTGGGTTCCTGCTCGAGATACTTGCGAAAGTGATGGATCGCCTCGATGGGATCCCCGGTGTGCTCAAGGTAGATCAGGCCGGCTTCCAGATGCGACTCCGGGGCGACGTCCCCTCGCTTCACGATGACCTTGAGGTAGTCCGCGAGGGCCTCCTGGGTCCGTCCCTGCTTTTCCATCTGCTGGCCGTCGCGGTACAAGGGCTCGTCCGTCTCGGTCGAAAGCGCGATCCCGTCGCCCCCGCAGCCGGCGCACGCCAGCAGGGCGCCGAAGGCGAGGCCGGGGGAAATTTTCAGGCGGGAGATCATGGATGGGCGGCCACTTTCCAATTTTCATTGTCCAATGGCCAATGAAATTTGACGATGGTGCGTAAACTCCGCATCCGGTTTCTCCGACTCAAACCCGAAATGGCCCTATCCTCGAAAACCGCCCTCGCCCGCGCCCGCGCCTGCATTCGCATCGAATCCGATGCCCTCCGGGAGACGTCCCGGGGCCTGGGAGCCGAATTCGTGCGGACCGCCCGCGCCGTCGAGGCGGCGATCGCCGGCGGCAGGAAGCTCATCTTCAGCGGCGTCGGCAAATCCGCGCCGATCGCCCAGAAAATCGCCGCAACCTTCAACAGCACCGGCGTTTCGTCGTGCTTCCTGGATTCCACCCATGCGCTGCACGGCGACCTGGGCCTGTGCGACGAAGGGGACCTGGCCATCCTGCTGAGCAACAGCGGCCAGTCCGAAGAAATCCTGCGTCTGGTGCCGCTATTGAAGCGTTTCGGACTGGGAATTGTGGCGTTCACCAGCAATCCCGCCTCGGACCTTGCGAAAAGCGCCGATCACCGGCTTCTTTACCGGGTCCCCCGTGAAGCTTGCCCCCTCAAGCTCGCCCCTACCGCCAGCACCACCGCCGCCCTGGCGCTGGGCGACGCCCTGGCGATGGTCCTCCTGCAGGCGCGCGGCCTGACTCGCGATGATTTCGCCAAATACCATCCCGCCGGAAACCTCGGCCGCGTGCTGCTCCTCAAGGCAAAGGATATCATGCGCTCGGGCGACCGACTTCCCCTCGCACCGGACACCATCATGATCCAGGAGGCGATCCTCGTGATGACGAAGACCAAAAGCGGGTGCGTGGTTTTGGTCCGGCCGCGCACGGGGCGTCTGGCCGGCATCCTGACCGACGGGGATTTTCGCCGCAGCGCCCTGGCTGGAACGGACTTTCTCCACCGGCCGGTCGCCGAATTCATGACCCGCCGGCCCAAGACCATCGCCGAGGATGCGCTGGCCGTGGACGCGCTGCGCCTGTTCGAAGCGCACAAGATAGACGACGTCATCGTGGTGAACGCCCGCGGGAAGCCCGTCGGGCTGATCGACGGGCAGGACCTGCCCAAGTTCAAGATCGTGTGAAGCCCCCCGTCCGCATCGGCATCGTCGGCATGGGCGGCTTCGCCGGCTCCCACCACAACACCGTGGCCGGCCTCGAGGAGCAGGGCGAAGCCCGCCTCGTCTGCGCCTGCGATCCGCATCCGGAGTCGTTCGCGGCCGCGCGGCGGGCCTGGAATTTCGAGCGGCGCGGGGTGACGGTTTTTTCCGATCATCGGGCGATGCTCGACGCTTTCCGCGACCGGATCGACCTGGTGGTGATCCCCACCCCGTTTCATCTCCATGCCGAGATGCACGACGCCGCGACGGACCTCGGCCTTCCCGCCTATGTGGAAAAGCCGCCCACGCTCGATTATGCGGAGCTCGAGCGGATGATCGCCGCCGACCGCCGCGCCTCCCGATCGTCGCTGGTCGGATTCAATTTCATCGTGGAAAAGCCGAGGCTGGCGCTGAAGGAGCGCCTCCTGGCCGGGGAGTTCGGCGCGGTGCGGGGCGCGACGCTCAGCGCGCTCTGGCCGCGGCCGGAGAATTACTTCAAGCGCAACGACTGGACGGGCCGCCTGCTGAGGGACGGGCACGCGGTGCTCGATTCGTGTTTCGGCAACTCCATGGCTCATTTCGTGCACGACATGCTCTTTTGGGCCGGCTCCCCCGGGCTGTTCAGCTGGGCCCAGATCGCCGCCGTGCGGGCCGAACTCTACCGGGCGCACGCGATCGAAGGAGCGGATACTTTCTTTGTGGAAGCCGACACCACCGCGGGCGCGACGATCCGCTTCGCGGTCACCCACGCCTGCGCCGGGGAGAGCTCCCATGCCGAGACCATCCTGTGTGACAAGGCCGTCCTGCGCTACGTCGTCGGCCGCGGGATCGAGGTCCGGTGGGATGACGGGCGGGTGGAACGGACCGCTTCCGAGCCTTTCGACTGCCTGACGGAAAACCATCTCGACTACTACCGATACCTGCGCGGGGAGACCGACCGGCCCGCGACCACCCTGGCGGACTCGCGTCCCTTCGTGACGGTTAACGACCTGGCCTACATTTCCAGCGGCCGCATCACGCCCATCCCGGAAGCGCTGGTCGGCCGGGTCCGCGACGCCAAGGACCAGAAGGACTACCTGTCTGTCGCCGGCATCGCCGCCGCGATGGATCAGTTCCTCGCCCACGGCTCATGGCCCGGTGCCGGCGGCTGGAATCGCGACCGCGGGGAGGTGGTCACCCCGGCGGATTTACCCCGCCTGCATCCCCTCCTGCGGGAAATGGCGGGATTGGCGGGCTGAATGGAAAGGCATCCCGCTCCTCCCGGAGCGGACTACATTCGGATGTGGCCTTCGAATGTGGCCCTGCGCGGGAGCGCAGGGAGAGCTGCGGCAACGCGGCCAAACCAAAATCTTGCGGTCCCGGCTGCGGTTATTTTGAAGCAACAAGCATCCGAAAAATGCGTTTTTTTACTTGTACTATACGCCATTGGCGTATAATTTTTTCCCGATGAAAAAAACTGCTTTCAACGAACTTCTGCAGGGCGCGCGCGATGGGGGTGCCTTCTTTCGCCGCAAAAAAAAGGTTATCGTTCGCACGGATCGGATCTCCAACGATTCCATCGCGGCGATTCGGACCAGGCATGGCTTCAGCCAGACGCAGTTTGCCAAGGCCATTGGGATCAGTCTCGATACGCTTCAGAATTGGGAGCAAGGGCGTCGCAACCCCACCGGGCCCGCCAAGGTGCTGTTGAGGGTTGCCGCAATGCACCCTGAGGCCATTCTGGAAGCTGTCGTGTGAGGCCTAAGTTATGGGATGCTCGTTCGTTTTATATCTGGCCGGCTGCTCTCCTTTGAAATGAAACCCCAACTCGTTCTCATCGCATCGCTTCTGGCCGTTCGCGTGGCCGCAGCTGATTTCGACGTCGCGACGTCCACCAACCAGGTTGGGATTGATCTTTACCGGCAGCTTGCGGCGGAGACACCGGCCAAGAACCTGGCGATTTCCCCCTATTCGATTGAGAGCGCGCTGGCGCTGGCTTACGCGGGAGCGGATGGGGAAACGCGGGCCGAAATGGGCCGGGTGCTTTATTTGCCCCAGGACGACCAGCCAATTCAAGTTGCGTTCGCCGGAGTGCGGGAGTCGCTCGACCGGATGGTCGTAAAATCCGCCCAGAGAGCGAAGTTGCTCGAAAGAGATGGCGGGCATGAGGACGTAGTCGAATGGCAGGCAGCCAACCGACTCTTTGGTCAGCAAGGTTATGCCTTTCGCGACTCGTTTCTCGAATTGCTGAATACCGGCTACGCAGCGCCCTTCGAATCGCTCGATTTTATGCACGGCGCCGAAAAGGCGCGCGTGGCGATCAATTCGTGGGTCGGCAGCCAGACGAAGGACAAAATCCGCGACCTCATTCCGGCAGACGGCGTCGACAATAGCACGAGGCTTGTGCTGGTAAATGCGTTCTACCTGAAGGCTCCGTGGGCGCAGCCATTCAAAAAGGCAATGACGACCGACCTGCCGTTCCACGCTGACGGAACGAGAACCGAGACGGTGCCAACCATGCGGACCACCACAAGGCTCGATTACTTGAAGGGGAACGGATTCGCGGCCGTCGTCCTCCCTTATGCCGGCGGTGAGCTTCAGTTTCTCATTCTGCTGCCGGATGACCAAGACGGACTGGGCCCGTTGATCGCCAAGCTCACTCCGGAATTGCTTCACGACTGCAGCGATCGCAGTCAGCCGCTGCTCGTTTCTCTTGATTTGCCGAAATTCCGCCTGGAAGGTTCCACCATCCCCCTCCACGAGAAGCTGAAAGCTCTCGGAATGAAAACCGCCTTTGATCTGCCGCCCGGCAGCGCCAATTTCGATCGAATGGCCCCGCGCAAACCCAAGGACTACCTAATGATCTCAGAAGTCTTCCACCAGACTTTCGTGGCAATCGATGAGAAAGGTACCGAGGCCGCTGCGGCTACGGCAGTGGCGATGATGATGGGGGGCGGGGGAGGTCGACCTTTCGTGCCCATCGAAGTCCGCGTGGACCATCCCTTCCTGTTCGCGATCCAGCAGCGATCGAGCGGTGTGTGCCTTTTTATTGGAAGCGTGGCTGAACCGCGCTAGGTGGCATTGAAACACTAAACCTCAAGATCCAATAACTAAGCTGGGTCCATGAGTTATCGCCTTCCAGTCGCCATTGGTTTTGCCGTGCTGGTAGCAGTCCGGACAGCCGCTGCTGACTTCGACCTCGCGACCTCCACCAACCAGGTGGGGATCGATCTTTACCGGCAGCTCGCGGCGGAGACGCCGGCCAAGAACCTCGCGATTTCGCCCTATTCGATCGAGAGCGCGCTGGCGCTGGCTTATGCGGGAGCGGACGGGGAGACGCGGGCGGAGATGGGCCGGGTGCTTTATTTTCCCCCGGACGACCAAGCGGTGCAGGCGGCGTTCGCCGGGGTGCGAGCGTCGCTTGATCGGATTGCCTCGGATTCCGTGCAAAGAAAAGAGCGACTGGAGGCGAGAGGCGGAAAGGAGGACATCATTGAATGGCATGCGGCCAATCGGTTCTTCGGTCAGAAAGGCTATGCCTTTCGCGATTCGTTTCTTAGCCTGATGAAAGATGGCTATGACGCCCCGTTTGAGCCGCTTGATTTTAAAAGCAATCCAGAGCGGGCGCGTATGACGATCAATTCATGGGTCGATGCTCAAACGGAAAGCAAGATCCGGGACCTTATTCCGGCCGATGGCCTGGATAAGCGCACGAGACTGGTATTGGTCAACGCGCTCTATCTGAAGGCCCCATGGGTCAAGCATTTCGAAAAGAAAGACACCGCCGATCTTCCGTTTTACTCGGACGAAAAGCGATCCGGAGCTATCCCCACCATGCGGAGCACGGCTTGGCTGGCTTACGCCAAGGAAGATGGTTTTACCGCGGTCGCCCTCCGATATTTGGGCAATGATCTCCAATTTCTCATCCTCCTTCCTGATGAGCGCGACGGGCTTGGCCCGCTGATCGCAAAACTCACGCCCGCACTGCTTCGCAATTACGTCAATCCCGCCGTCCCGATGAGTCATCGAATCTGTCTCACGACCGAAGCTGGCGAAGCAGTCCGAAGCGTGTCGTACCATTGGCGGTTCAAGGGGCGCGAGAACTCCATTCAGCTGACGGTGCGAGGTGAGGCCCGCGAAATCGAAACCGGGAGCGAGGAAGAGTTTATCACCGAGCATTACTGGGGCTATGCCAGGCGGAAACAGGGGCGCACTTTGGAATATCAAGTGACCCACCCGCGCTGGCGTACGTGGTCCGCAGAAGAGGCCAGCTTCAGCGGCGAAATCGAGCAGCTCTATGGAAATCAATTCAGCGCGGCCCTTGGGGCGCGGCCCACGTCCGCTTTTTTGGCCGATGGGTCGGAGGTGACCGTCTTTAAAGGAAGATCCCTGCTTCCTGATTAGTCGCGCAGCAAATCCCGCAACGCTTCCCCCAGCTCCGGGTGACGGAAGCCAAATCCCTCGTCGAGAAGCCGCCGCGGCGGACAATTGGAGCCGGCCAGGATCAGCCCAGGGTCAACCCTCACGACGAAGCGGGCGATGAATTTCAACGCCCACACGGGCGCCGGCGGGCTCCAGGGCCGGCCGAGGGTTTTGCGCAATTCCCTCATGAATTCGGCATTGGCGACCGGATGTGGGGCGGTCGCATTGTAGACGCCCCGGCTCTCCGTTCGGTCGATGGCCCATCGGCAAATGGCGCAAAAGTCGTCAATGTGCAGCAAACTGAGGTATTGCCGGCCGCTGCCGGCGGCGCCGCCGAGAAATAAGCGGGTCAGTCGGACAAG
>Ga0206874_1006_pt1 | contig 66128 bp, 58 predicted proteins | sample Alteio_BWOrgCont_12_FD_152629 | JGI IMG/M metagenome (GOLD analysis project Ga0206874, IMG submission 152629) | Enriched cells from forest soil in Barre Woods Harvard Forest LTER site, Petersham, Massachusetts, United States -... | ecosystem: Environmental > Terrestrial > Soil > Temperate forest >...
GGTTAATTTTTGTATATTTGGTATAAGTGCAGGTAATGAGTAAATGCTGAAATATTCATTTGTATAATCAGAAGTCCTATTTTGTATTATTTACAGTATTTTATTGATATACAGTTAGTTGTATTGTTTGTATGTAACAAAAAACAACAATTAATTACAATTTATTGTAAAAACAGAACATTTTTAACACATAATCACAATTTTTTACAAAAAATAACACAGTTTAACAGTTAATCACAATTCCACGTCAAAATACTCCAAAACAATAGATAATCAACTTTTAAAATCTTCAAATTATTTAACTTCGTGACATGAAGTATTTCAAATACCTTGTCTTGTTTTTTTTCGCGATAGCTTCCGCATCCTGTAACCATAATACTAAAAGCGCCACCCCGGTTGTTGGCTTTGTTGATGCTTTTGAAGATGCCTCTATAGCCCCGGCCCGTACCGGTTTTGTTGATGCCCTAAAGAAGAATGGTTTTAGCGAGGATAAAAAAAATATAAAAATTGAATACCGCAACGCCCAGGGCAGCATACCCACGTTAACACAGATTGTTAATTACTTTATTTCGGAAAAAGTTGATTTACTGGCCACCTGCACCACTTTATCATCTATTACCGCGCTACAAAAAACTAAAACCATTCCTGTTTTTGTGATGGTGACGCCAACTGCTAAACTAATGAACCTGGAGGATGCCGCAGAGAAAGGCCCGGCAAATATGTTTGGTACGGTTGAGGATGGGAACTATATCGATACTTCTTTTTCAAACATCCCGAAATTTTTAAAGCCAAAAGCGGGTAAGCTGGTGATTGGGATGATCTATAACCAGTCGGAGCCACAGTCAGTTGATGCCAAACAAAGGATTCAGGCGATGGCCGATAAATTGAATATTACGCTGGTTGCGCTGCCTTTAAATTCATCGGCTGATGCGCAATTGGTAACACAATCATTGCTCAGCAAAAACATTGACGCCTTTTTTGCGAACCCTGATAATACCGTGTTTGCAGCGTTTGAAACCATATTAAAAAGCTGCGATCAAAAGAATGTGCCCATATTTACCAGCGAAGCAGGGTTGGTGCAGCGTGGCGCTGTAGCGGCATTTGGGGCTGATATTTACCAGTGGGGTTACCAGGCAGGCGAGCAGGCTGCACAGTTTTTAAAAACGCATTCAACTGTGGGACTGAATCCTGAAATGGTAAAAATTCGCAAACGTGTTTATAATGCGGCTGCCGCAAAAAAATATAGCATTACCGTTCCGTCAAATTTCAAAGCCGTTAAATAATGGATTTTTACCTCACCGCATTATTACAGGGACTTTGCTTTTCGGCCATAGCGTTGGGGATTTATATCTCCGTGAAAATATTTAATATCCCCGATATTACTACCGATGGCAGCTATACATTAGGCGGCGTGGTTACCGCGCTATTGCTTACCCATCATCAGCCAAACTATGTTATTTTGCCGGCGGTGATACTGGCAGGCGGCATTGCAGGTGCTTTAACCGGATTAATACATACCAAATTAAAGATCAATGCCTTACTGGCGGGTATTTTGGTAATGACGGCATTGTATTCGGTCAATTTATCTTTAATGGGCCGGTCAAATCTGCCGCTGCTCAATGTATCGTCCTTGTTTACATTAATCAATATCAGCGCCGATCCAAACCATAATACTTTTTGGATCCTATCGATTTTTGTGATTGTTATTACCATATTGATTGGCTACCTGCTTAAAACAGACTTTGGGATTGCGATGCGGGCCACGGGTAATAGTGAATCGATGATCCGGTCGTTAGGCGTGAATACCGACCGCATGAAAATTACCGGGTTGGCGCTGGCTAATGCTTTAACAGCGGTTAGCGGCTACCTGATCAGCCAGTTCCAGGGGTTTACAGATATCAATATGGGGATTGGGATAGTAATTGTAGGCTTGGGCTCGGTAATCATAGCCGAAACATTGATCAATTGGTTTAAAATTACTTCTGTTTGGCTTAGTTTAATTTTAGTATTAGCTGGCGCTGTAATATTTCAACTGGTGCTGGCTGTTACACTTAATATTGGGGTTGATGCTAATTTACTGAAGCTGGTAACTGCCGTGTTTGTGCTGCTGATAGTAAGTTTACCACGTTTATCCTTCAGACCAAAATAACCAGCCCCCTCTAAATCGCCCCAGGTAGGGGAGACTTTAGGAAATGAGCAAAAGTTAGTTGGCTAAAAACTGTTTAACCCTCATTTTGGCTTGCCAAAGGGAGGGTGGTCGAGCGAAGCAAAGACCGGGTGGGTAAAATATGTGAGCGACATTAACGCTAATGCATTGGCGGCGTGGACTCACTCCGACTACGCTTCGCTGGTCGGCCCTCTCTTTCGCAAACGATAAAGAGGGCCAAAAGAAAAGAGAAATGATAACCATAAATAACGTACATAAAATATTCAACCCCGGTAAAGCCAACCAGGTTAATGCCGTTAACGGTATCGATCTGAATATTAGGAAAGAAGAATTTTTGGTAATAGTGGGAGCTAACGGCTCGGGTAAAACAACTTTGCTCGATTTAGTTGCCGGGAGCGTTTTTCCAGGTTCGGGCAGTATTGAAATTGATGGAAAGGATGTTACCAAATTGCCCGATTATCGCCGTAGCCAGTGGATTGCCCGTGTTTTTCAAAACCCGATGAGCGGAACGGCATCTGACCTTAGTATCCTGGATAATTTTAGATTAGCGACCATCCGTACTAAACCCAAGGGACTATCCATCGGCATTAACGATACCTTTAAAAACCAGGTAAAAGAAAAGATCAGCACCCTCGGCATGGGGCTTGAAAATAAAATTGAGCAGCAAATGGGCACGCTATCAGGCGGACAAAGGCAAGCGCTTACTTTGTTGATGAGTGTAATGGATACTTGCAAAGTTTTGTTGCTTGATGAGCCCACTGCCGCGCTTGATCCCCGTTCGGCCGATCTGGTTATGCGCACTGCTGATGAGATCAGCAAAGATTACCGCCTTACGGTTATACTGATAACCCATAATTTAAAGGATGCCTATAAATACGGCAACCGGCTGATTTTAATGGGAGAGGGGAAAATAGTGAAAGATTTAAACGAAACAGAAAAAGCAGCTTTGAAGCAGAATGATCTGTTTGATTGGTTTGGATAATTTTTTGATTTCACCGATTACTGAAAAGACTTACGAAGTTTAATTCGGGGTGTTTGTTTTCAAAGGCCTCGTTGAGGGCTTTGCCGTTTTAAAACTCCGTAAGTCTGAATGAGTGAAATTACTTCGTATTAGCAGCTCTAACCTTTGTCACCTCCATCGTAGTTACCGCACTTGCTTTATTACCAAAGCTTTTACGTACGTAGGTTAAAACGTCAGCTATTTGCTGGTCTTTTAAATCGCTATGAGGGGTCATGTTGTTGGAGTAGGTTTGTCCGTTAATTTGAACATCCTCTTTAAACCCGTTTAATACTATTTTTATCAGCGTGGTTTTATCGCCCAAAACATAGCTGGTATTTATTAATGGCGGGTTCATATTTTGTACGCCGCCGCCATCAGCCATGTGGCAGGCTAAACAAACACTGGTATATACAATTTTTCCTCGTGCGATAGCTACAGCAGAGCCTGTGTGATGAACCGGCTTTTTAGCGGATTTTACCTGAGCCTTTAAACAAGTGAAAAACAATAGCATTGATGCCGACAAAAGGGCAACTTTTATAAATTTCATTATTATTTTTTATAGGTTACTTTGTAAATAGTTCCCTTGGTATCGTCAGTTATGTAAAGTGATCCATCAGGGCCTTGTGCCAGCCCGCAGGGGCGGTGTACAGCATGGCCCGATGCTTTTTGTTCGGCAGTGCCGGCAAATCCATCTGCAAAAACTTCCCATTTGCCATCAGGTTTTCCATCTTTAAATGGCTGGAAAACTACGCAATAGCCTGCCTGTGGTTCCGGGGCACGGTTCCATGAACCATGGAATGCGATGAACGCGCCGTTCTTATATTTCTCGGGGAACTGGTTGCCGGTATAAAATAATAAGCCATCCGGTGCATAATGGCCAGGATAAGCAGCAACCGGCTTTAAATATTTAGGATCTGCTTCTTTTTTGCCGTCGCCTCCATACTCAGGGCCTAACATGCTTTTATTTTGCATCCAGTCATAATACACATATGGCCATCCGGCGTTATCGCCTTTTTTAAGTGCAAACATACATTCGGCAGGTAATTCGGCTGATTGATGTACGGTATATAAATTAGGGAACAGGTCATGCAGGGCATCGCGGCCATGCTGCATTACAAAAAGCTGGTTATCCTGCTGGTTCCAGCTTATGCCCACAACGTTCCTTAATCCGCCGGCGTAACGAACGCCATCGCCATAATGCTGATCGGCCTTATCTGCTTTAAACTGCCATATGCATGCAGCTGAATCTAAAATAGGGCATCCTGTTTTTTTAGGATCAAAGTCACTGCAAATATTTGAATAAGCGCCAATGTTTACATATATGTTGCCATCGTTATCCAGTGCAATAGCTTTAGGCTCGTGCATTCTTCTGCTGAGCAAACCGGTAACAATCCGTTCTGGCTGATCAGGGTTGATCACCTCATTTTTATCATTTAATTTATAACGGTATACTTCGGTATTGTTTGATGCATATAAATAGCCGTTTTTTATAGCAATACCGGTACCGCCATAATTAGCAAAGCTTGATTTTAGTGTTGTTTTATTTCCGTCCTCATGTAAAACCAAAATGCCTTTGCCATTTTTTGGACCGGCTAAGTGAACATAAATATCGCCTTGCGGAGTTACCACCAAATGCCTGGCGCTGCCTAAATTTTCGGCAACTGCAACTGCACCAAAACCAGCAGGAAGTGTTAATCCTGCGTTGTCACCGGCAGTGATTTTTCTGTCAGTATTTTTAAATGCATTAAATAGTATAAATCCAATTACTGCAAACACCGGCAGCAAGCAGATAAATAATTTTTTCATTTTCATAAGAGTGTGGTTTATTTAATATTCAAAGTTAAATTAAACAATAGTAAATTAGGCAATATGTTTTGTAGTAAAATAGTTACAACCTGAATATTACACTTGAAAAAGACAATAATTAGAGGTATGCCATCAGTATCTAAACCGCCGGATAAAATTACACCGCTAAAAATTGATTGGGAAAAATATGGTCACTTATTTAAGGAAATGATCATCCCTGCTAAAACCATCCTGCTGCATGAGGGTGATGTATCTAAAAATGCCTATTTTATTAAAGAAGGGTGTTTGCGACTGTGGTTTAGCAATAACGGTAAAGATGTAACTTTTCAGTTCTTTTTCGAAAATGAAGGCGTATCGTCCATAGAAAGTTTCCGCAGCGGAGAACCGAGCCTGTTTACCATAGAGAGTGTTGAACCTTCGGTTATTTATATGATCAGCAAAAAGAGTTTCGGGGAGATATTTATGGATGATCCAGAATCCAACGCTTATGTAAATGAAATTATTTATAAGCGGTTATCTCATTATTCAAGGCTTTTTATGTCGTACATTAAATATACGCCTGAAGAAAGGTACAAAGAGCTTTTGAAAAACAGCCCGCATATTATAAAACGTATACCGCAGCATTATATAGCATCTTATTTAGGGATCACTTCAGTTTCATTGAGCCGGATAAGGAACCGGGTGTAGATTATCTGAACCATGATTTACCTGATTTAAGGATTACATGATGTAGTTTCTAATCTAATCTAATAAATCTGTAAAATCCATTAATCCCGGTTCCGGTACTATTAATTAACAATTGTTATCGTACACCGCATTTAGGTAAGGCAACTTTGTGTTAAACAAATAATTGACACAATGAAAGTAGCTATAGTATTTAACCATCCTTACGAGGGAAGTTATTGTACCGCCATACTAAATGCGGTAATAAGCGGTCTGCAAAAGGCCGGACATGTTGTTGACCTTATCCACCTGGATAATGACGGGTTTGACCCGGTAATGCGGGCAAAAGATTTAAAAGGCTTTAAAGACGGCGTACCATCAGACCCACAGGTAATAAAATACCGCGAACGGCTTAATGAAGCAGAGCACCTGATTATGCTTTTCCCGATATGGTGGGAACTGATGCCAGCTATGACCAAAGGCTTTATCGATAAAGTGATCTTCCCGGGAGTTGCTTATGATTATGACAACAGCGGCAAATATCCTAAAATGATAAAAAGATGGACAGCGATAAACGGTGTTACCATAATTACTACCATGAATACGCCTTCGCTTGTTTACCGGTTGCTATTTGGGAATGCTATTAAGAAGGCAGTTTTTAGCGGGACCTTTTGGAAACTGGGCTTTAAAAACCGCAAATGGATCAGCTTTAATATGGTGAAATTTGTATCGCAGGCTAAACGGGAAAAATGGTTAGTGCAAATTGAAAAACGTTTCGAAAATTTTTATTAATAATAAGCATATAATATATTGTACGTGACAATGTGATTATTGTTTTTAATTATTTAATTCCGTTTTTATAATATTTGTAGAAATTATGTTTTGTTTTATTCTTTATATATAAAATAATAGCAATGCTTTACTAAACCTTGATTGGTTTTCATAGTCATAGATGTATAAAATTTATAACTATGAAAAAGTTAATCATATTATCAGCAATAGCCATTAGCGGCTTAGTTTATAACTCCGCAGATGCACAAGTTAGGTTACAATTAGGCTTACATTTTGGTACTCCCAGGGTGATTTATACTCAGGCTCCTGTTTACCAGGAAGCAGCTCCGGCCTACGATGACCAGGCGCAGGTTAATGATGACAATGGGAATGACTACTATTATTTGCCTGACGTAGACGCTTATTATAATATTAATGAGCAATGCTATTATTATTTTGATGGCGACAACTGGATATCAGCAGCATTTTTGCCAGGCGCATACCACGATTACAACTGGAGAAATGCAACCCGGTATGAAGTTAGGGTGCCACATCCTTATATGCACAATGACTTTTACAGATCAAGGTATAATGGAAATGTAGCCGTTAACTGGGGACATAATAACTATAACAACCATAATGCAAGCCAGGGTTATAGATTTAACGATCAGCATTTTGACAACAGGGGACAGGGTGGATACAATCAACCTTCACAACCTAACAGGAATAACGATCAGCATTTTGATAATAAGGGGCTGGGCAATCATAATCAACCTGCCAATCAAAATAACGGGCATGAAAGAGATACAAAAGGTGGTACAGAACACTTTGCCCAAAATAGCCCGCATGGTGGATTTGCTAACCACAGAATGAGCAGGTTTTAAAGATAAATTGTCGATTAAATACATATAATGAGAAAAGGCCACCGCGAGGGTGGCCTTTTTCTTTAACCGCTGATTTTTCTGATTAACTTGATTCCGTTGATTTAAAAAATCTTGAAATTCGTTAAGTCCTTAAATAGTGTTATAGCTGCTCGCGCTATTCAACAAATCAATTGCATCGCTCTTTAAATTAAGCGCTGTTGCTTTTGTCAGCTCATTTAACTGTTTAATACTGGTTGCGCTGGCTATCGGTGCCGTAATACCGGGACGGGCAATTACCCAAGCCAATGCAATGCTGGCAGGAGTGGCATCATACTCTGCAGCTACTTTATCTAATGCCGCCAAAATTTTATAGCCGCGTGGGTTCAGGAATTTTTTTACACCCTGTCCGCGGCTGCTTTGCGACAAATCATTTTCTGAGCGGTACTTACCGGTTAAAAAGCCGCTTGCCAGTGAGTAGTAGGATATCACTCCAATGTTTCGTTCCCGGCACACAGGCTCCAGCTCCTTTTCGTAGTATTCCCGTGTATATAAATTATATTCCGGTTGCAGGCAGGTGTAGGCAGCTAAGCCATTATCCTTACTAACCTGCAAAGCTTCTTTAAACCGGATGCCATCATAATTTGAGGCACCAATGGCTCTTACTTTACCTTGTTTTATCAGGTCGGTATAGGTTTCTAATGTTTCCAGTAATGGTGTATCTTTATCATCATCGTGCGATTGATAGAGGTCTATATGGTCTGTCTGTAATCGTTTTAATGAGTCTTCAACAGCTTGTGTTATATACTTACGCGACAGGCCTTTTTTATTCTCGCCCATTGGCTTACCTACTTTGGTAGCAATAATTACTTTATTTCGCTTGCCCGATTTTTTGAGCCAGTTGCCAATAATAGTTTCAGATTCTCCACCCTTGTTGCCCGGCACCCATGCCGAATAAACATCAGCCGTATCGACAAAATCAAAGCCTGCATCAATAAACTTATCTAATATTTTAAAAGACTCCTGCTCATCTATCGTCCATCCAAAAACGTTGCCGCCGAAGGCAAAAGGATTTACTTTTATTCCCGAGGTTCCTATTTCCCGTTTTTCCATATAATCATAGTTTTAGTTTGTAAATGTAAGGGTAATAACATGGTTTGGAGTGTTGTGTTTGGGGATAAGATATCTTTGAAATGTCAGTTTTTGTTCCGTAATCCAGATACTCAAAGGCAATATACTACATACAACTGTTGTCTGTGATCCCCACAGAAAGGGGTGATAAGAGAATGATTTCAATTTATTAAACTAATTCGGTATTTTGGTTTATGGTGATTGAAAAAACAGATAATGAAATTATATTCCGTTTACCAGCAGCTATTGATACTGCCGGATTTCAACGGATAATTAATTACCTCCAATATAAAGAAGCTATTAGAAAAAGCCAGGGTACTGAAGAACAAGCCAATAAGCTGGCAGATGAATCCAAAAAACGTTGGTGGAGTGAAAATAAAGAAAGATTTATAAAGTGAATTTAGTAGTTGATACTAATATTGTATTTAGTACGCTGCTAAATCCCCATTCTGTTATTGGGGAAATTTTGATGAATATTCAAGATGACTTTATATTTTAGGCACCAGAACTCTTCAAAGAAGAATTAAAAAGGTACGCACCCAAAATTGCAGCTTATTCAAAACTTAACCGGGAAGAATTATCGGATATTGAAAAGCTGGTTTTATTATCTATAAATTTTATTTCAGAAGAATCGATCAGTGAACAGTAATGGATAAAGGCGATCGACGTGACTAAAGGTATTGATGAAGATGATACTCCTTTTATAGCTCTTGGAATTGAACTTAATGCAAAACTGTGGACAGGTGACAAAATTCTTTCCAAGGGGTTGGCAAAAAAAGGGGTAGATCTTTCAATAACAACCGAAGAGTTAAAAAAGCTCATTAAATAAAATCCAAAGCGCCTTTATTCCTTTTATCTTTACCCAGTGGAGAACGTCACCCCAGATTCCAAAATTCTGATCGAAATTGTAAAAACCGCGATGCCTTTTGGTAAATACAAAGGCACATTAATCAGCGACCTGCCTGTTTACTATCTGGAATGGCTGCATAACAAAGGCTTCCCGCCGGGTAAGTTAGGTATGATGCTGGGAACAGTTTATGAGATAAAGATTAACGGTTTAACACGAATCTTAAATCTTGTAAAGCAGTCGTTGAAGTAGTTGGTTGATTAAGTGAGTCGTTGATTGGGTGAGTAGTTAAATAAAGGTGTAAGTGACATTGGTTTATTACATAAAATGTTATGTAACGTTTACAGATAGCAAACTAATTATCCGCTTATGACCAACCAAAGATTATTAATCAGCGTATATCTAAATATAAACTTTAAAAATTTTATGAAACGAGTTATTTTATATGTTGCTTGTATATTGTTATTTGCAGGTTGCGTAAACGGACAATCAACAGCAGGCAATGATTTTGCTGTATTACCAAAACCTGCAGCAGGCGAGGCCGTAGCTACCTTTGGTGGCGGCTGCTTTTGGAGTATGAGCGAAGCTTTATCTGAGCTTAAAGGTGTAAACAAAGTAATATCAGGCTATGCGGGTGGCACTACTAAAAATCCGACTTATGAGGATGTAAGCTCACGTACAACCGGCCATGCAGAATGTGCGCAGGTGTATTATGATCCTAAAGTGATCAGCTTTGAGACGTTAGCCAATGCTTTCTTTTTCGCACATGACCCTACCGAGCTTAACCGCCAGGGCCCCGATGAGGGTACAGACTATCGCTCCATTGCATTTTACCGCACGCCCGAAGAAAAAACTATTTTGCTGGATGTGATAAAAAGAATAAATCAATCAAAGCATTATCCCGATCCGATAGTGACACAGGTTGTGCCTTTTAAAGCTTTTTACCCTGCAGAAAAGTATCACCAGGGATATTACAGGTTGAATGGTGATAACCCTTACATTGCCAGCGTATCGGTCCCCAAAGTAATAAAATTCAGAAAGGCGGAAAAAGCTGAGTTGAAGCCAGAGTTTCAGAAGTAGGCAAAGATAAAAAAGATCTTCCACGGACGGAAAATCATACATAAAAAGCCGTATATCAGTCACCAACGGCGTTTGGTACAGGGAAATCGCTTTTAAAAATTTCAGAGGTATTACATTAAGCATCTTTCAAAATGCTTGCGTTTAAAGATAAAAAAAGTACCGTCATGCCGAACTTGTTTCGGCATCCCACAGGATATTCACGCTTGCAAGGTCTGCGACCTGCATGTGGCAGACTTAGCGATCGCATACTTTGCATGTGGGATGCCGAAACAAGTTCGGCATGACGGGTGGAGTTTCCCTGGTGTTTGGTATTAAAAGGCACCGCTGGTAGAGTTAAGTATCTAACTTGGAAGAGATGTTTTGGATAGCCGAATCAAGATCTCCCGCAGCGGATAACAAGTGCTCTTCTGCCTCTACATAGGCCTGGTGTTTGTTTTCGCTGTGTTTGATCATATCGATAATACCCAGAATGTTGGATAAGTGCCGCCGCACTTCGTGCGAGTTGATAAAGGCCAGTTCTTCTTTTTTGGCCGTAAACAGCAGCTGTTCATAATATTTTTTACGTTTGATATTACGGTATGACAAAGCGGCGATGACCAGGCCAAGTACTGCTACAATGATTGTAAAACCCATCCACAGCCGCTCCCTTTTATAACTTTCAGCTTTTTGGATATAAGGTCCCTGCATTTCATCAAGTTTGATCTGCGAGGAAATGGTATCAACCCGGGTCATCCTGCTGATCTGTTCCTTAGCCTGCTGTAGCGCCAGCTTGTAATTTATGGCGGATAGCCGGTCGGCCTTATTGTTTTCGGCGATCCATCCCAAAATCTCATAGAGGTGCAGCCTGATTTCCGGATGGTTGTTTTGCCCTTCGCCGGCCAGCAGACGGGTTGCTATCGCTTTCGCTGAGTCGGGCTGCCCGGCCATAAAGTAAGCGTCTGCCAGGTTCTGTTCATCCGAAGCCTCATTAGCGAACCGGCTGTCTTTCCGCAATCGCAGCAAACGGTTGATGGCCTCCGGATAATTGTGCCGCAGCAAGTCGAGATAATAATCTGTTCGTTGCCGGTAGGTGTATAGACTGATCGTACCTGTTTTGGTTGCATTCAGTATCCGGTTGTATTTTCTTAAAGAGTCGATATTTCCCATCCGGAAATAACATTCCGCTATATTATTGATGATGGCATTCCTGGTTTTGGGCACAGCGATGTGATGGGCTATCATAAGCGATTGCGCCTGGCTAAGATAAAATAAGGACTGGCTGTAGAGATTGATCCTGTAATAAATATCAGAGATATTGATATCGATGACCACCTGCAAATAGGCATCGTTCAGGATCGCAGCCTCCTTTTTGGCCATCCGGAAGCTGGATATGGCCTCCGTGATATCGCCCTGGTAGGTTTGGATAAAGCCCAAATGGGTAAAACAGGCATATAATAAATAGCCGTCATCATTTTTATCAGCCAGCCCTATTGCTTTGACCAGGACGTGTTCCGCTTCCCGGTATTGCCGTTGCTGCAACAGGCAGAGGGTTTGTATGAAATAGTTGATGGCGATGCGATCCCCTACATGATAACGCTCCAATAAACGGTCAGTTTCCGCTTTAACGGCATCCACCTGGTTAGGGGGCTGGTTGCTGAAATAATAACGGAGGTAAAGAACCAGTTGCCGTTCCCTGAAGCTGGTATCGCTTATCTGCAGGATCTTCAACAAACTGTCTCGTTTAACAGGGAGCCCGGTTGCTTTTGTGCCCGTAGAAATACAAAAAAGCAACAGGAAAAAACAAGTTTGCTTTAATAGGATTAGGATACGGTTATTCATAAAGTGCAGGTCGGTCAAAAGTAAACACCGGATATTCGTAAAAGTAGTATAAATTTAAACTAAAAAAAATGGACAGGTAGCGCTCATTTTTCGATTGGCAAAAAAGGAAGTAGAATTAAACAGATTTCTTCATCGTTAAATTATAATTATAAAAATTACTGGAAAAAGTTTAGCCTGCTGAATGGTTTAACATGATGTGGGCCACATTAAAGTTAAAAACAGCTGCTCATTAATTTATAACGCACTATTTTTATGCTCGCATGAATTTCCTAATTTTATGCAGGTTATAATGACCAAATTAATTGCCAATCAAATTACGCTTGGGCCTTTTTTCACAATGAATTTCAAAGCTTTATCATTAAAACACGTATTGGCAGGCTTGCTGCTGCTGATTTCACTAAACATTTCAGCTCAAAAAAAAGAGCCGTCACGTATTGATTCCCTGCTCAAACAACTAACTCCCGCCAAAGAAGACACCAATAAAGTTATCTTATTAATAAAACTGGGCGGAACCTATTCAAAACTCAAAAAAGCGGATTCTGCCGTTTTCTATCTGCAGCGCGCCCTTTTACTGGCAGAAAAGCTTCAATGGCAAAAAGGAGTTGCCAGATTATATTACTACCTGGGATATCACTATTATAGCCAGCCGAATTATATTAAAGCACAAAACTATCTTACCAAAGCAACTGAATTGAGTTTTAAGGCCGGCGATTACCAGCTTGCTTTCGAATCGGTGCGCGACCTTGCAAACACTATATATTATGTAAAAAGAGGCTCCGGGGAAATTAGCTGCCTGGTGTATGCTGCCGGACGTTTTGAAAAAAATAACCAGTTAGGGCTGCTAATAAATACATATATGCTAATAGGAGATTTTAGCTCGCACGAATTTAATTACAATGCGGCGATGGACTACTATGGCAGAGCATTGAAATTGCAGGAAACTACTCAGCATAACTATTTGAGGCCATACGATCTGCTTAATGTAGGCAATTTCTATTTACAACTGCACAATACAAAAAAAGCAAGGATGATCCTTCTGAAAGAGATCAGGCTAGCTGAGCAGATGAGAATTGAGGATTATATTACCAATGGTTATATTGACCTGGCACATTGCAATGATGCGGAGCACGATATTGCCGGGGCAATGATCAATTATAACAAAGCTTTGCAGGTTGCGCAAAAAGCAAATGACTACACTAACTTATGTGCAACCGAAAACGAAATGAGTTGGGATTATTTCTTAAAGAAGGATTATGAAAAGGCCCTGTTGCATGCTAAACATGCAATAGGATATGTTAAAGCCGACTCTGCGGTATTGGCTTATGCATGGTCTACTTTGGGCAGTATTTACCGGGATGCACCAGGCGCTGTTATTGTAAAGGCGGGCCTGAAACCAGGCCGGCAATATGAAAGTTCACTGGCTTTACTACTTAAAGGGCTTAAGTATGGCCAGGCGCACCGGACTTTTGAACTGGTAAATGAAAGCTGGAGGGAGCTGACACTTACTTACGAAAAAATGAACCGCTATACCGACGCTTTTAAAGCCTACAAAACATATATAACCCAAAGAGACAGTACAGATAGTTTAAAGAACGTAAAGGCTGTTTTGCTGAAGGAAGCGCAGCTTAACTATTCGCATAAAGAAGATTCACTTAAATATCAACAGAATATTACTGGTGCGCAGCTGAAACAGAAAAAGCAACAAAGTTATTTTTTTATAGGCGGTTTAGCCGCATTATTGATTTTATCGATGTTTATTGCGCTGAATTATCGTAATCAGCGCAAAGCAAACCGCTTGCTGAGCGAACAGGGCGAAGAAATAACTGCCCAGCGCGATCAACTGGTAGATACCCTTGCTAATTTAAAGACAGCTCAGCAGCAGCTCATTCAATCTGAAAAAATGGCTTCGTTGGGCGAATTGACTGCAGGTATTGCGCATGAAATACAAAATCCGCTGAACTTTGTGAACAATTTTTCGGAGGTGAATGAAGAAATGCTCGATGAGCTGGAGGAGGAGGTAAATGCCGGCCGTATTAATGAAGCATTATTGCTTGTTGCAGATATCAGGGAAAATGAATCAAAAATACGCCATCACGGCAAGCGTGCAGATAGCATTGTGAAAGGCATGCTTGAACATAGCCGCAAATCTACCGGGCAGAAAGAACCTATTGATATAAACAAGCTGGCAGATGAATACTTAAGGCTGGCCTACCATGGTTTGCGGGCAAAAGACAAAACCTTCAATGCCGAACTGATAACCCATTTTGAACAAAATCTGCCTCCCATAAATATTATGCCCCAGGATATTGGCCGTGTTTTACTCAACCTGTTTAACAATGCCTTTTACGCGACACAGCAAAAGCAAAAGATGGCAGGTGCGGGCTATAAGCCAACAGTGGAGGTTGCTACTTCATTATCCGAAAATCATATGGTTATTAAAATAAAAGATAACGGCGCCGGCATACCTGCTGATATTAAAGATAAGATATTACAACCGTTTTTTACTACAAAACCGACAGGTGAAGGCACCGGGCTTGGACTAAGCCTTAGTTATGATATAGTGGTTAAGAGCCATGGCGGTAGTATTAAAATAAAGAGCCTGGAAGGAGAGGGCGCTGAATTTACCATACAACTACCAATTGTTAGTTAAACAGTGAGGCTTATCGCGAAAGCTGCAATGGACAGTGAATACCAGTGCAGCAATCATCGCTTATTGCGATAAAAAGGGGAATCAGCTATTGATAGAGTTAATTGTTTAACATTTAGGTGATTATTCCCATCTGATCCTAAGCTATTTACAATCGGGCATAAGCCCGTTGGGCTTCAGTTTTTAAATTATTCAAGCTTTTTTCCAGGCCTTTGATTACCAATGGGACGGAAAATTTCTAAATGCAAAAAGCCTCAAATCTTTCAACTTGAGGCTTCATGTCCAGGTAATCCTTATCAGGCAAATCCCAAATTATTTTATGGAAGATTTGTTAAGTATAAAACCAATACATGGCCCTATTTAACTATCGGACCGCAACCGCATTTTCCGTCTCTCTTTGATTAAACTCAGGGGTACGCGGGGGTAAAATGCGGACAACTATCCCAAGCGGAAAGGTAAATTTGATTGTAGTTACACAAACCGTCACGGTCCCGTACCGAGGCATACCCCGAACTCATGGTGGTGAGCCCGGGATAGGCGTCTTCAATAAGAGCGGGATCGTTTTGGAAATATGCACACTTTTGGCAGATAATTTCCGGTTTACCCAGTTGAATTGAATTAAAAATTTTCATAGATTAATGCGTAACAATGGCAGACCAGTAATGACCGAAAACAACTACTGACAGGATGTAACCCAAAGCTACGTTTACAACAACCCCGAAAGTGAACGCTAAAAAAGGTTTCGCACCGGCAGCGGCTAATTCACGGAATCGTGTTGTAAGCCCGATACTTAAAAAGCTGAATGTGAACACCCAGGTCCGCAACGCGGTGATAGGCAGGATGAGTGAAGGTTTAACCAATTTGTTGTAATCAGCAAACGTATTTCCGTGTACAACCAGCGTAGTAACCACCGAAGCGATGAGAAATCCGATTACGAATTTTGGAAAGCGCCACCAGATCTGGCCCACCTGAACTTTTGAGTCGGTTTTATCTTTACGTTCCCATACTGTGATTGAAATAAGTGCCAGCACAAATGACCAGATACCGATCCAAATATCCCGCCCGATAACTTTAATCAGGGTATAGGAGGCAAGCGCCTGATCTGCCGTTCCTGCAATACCCAAATGTGAGCCAGCCAAACCACCATAAGATTGGGCAGCAGCTAAACCGGCAGCATCAGCAAATTCCGATGTCCCAATCCAGGCGCCGGCAACTCCTGTAGGCAGATGAATTGCGCGTGAAACCAACGGCAATAAAAAAATAAGAATGATAGCATAAAATACCACCAGGCTTATGGCTATTGGCGGATGCTCCTTTTTGGCCCGTACGGCACCGGCAACTGCAATAGACGCTGAAACGCCACAGACAGCGCCACCCGCACCCAATACCGCCGCCAACCGGTGGTCCAAACCCAGCTTACGTGCGGTAAAGAAGATCACAAAAAAAGTAACTAAGGAAACTATAGATGCTTGTAAAATAGCTACAGGCCCGGCCCAGATAATTAATGTAAAAGGCAAAGTGGCTCCCAGCAACACAATGCCGAGTTTAATATAAAATTCGACCCGGAAACCAGCATCGAGCCAACGGGGCAGTCCGATTACATTTGAAATAAATAACCCGAGCGCAAGAGCCAGCAACGGCGGTTCCAGGTTATAGCGATTGGCCTGGTCCCAGCTACCTATGGCGTAGATGATTGTTGAGGTTACAAAGATAAAAATGAAAGACGGAATAAATGCCTTAGATTTTTGCCCGATGAAAGAGATCACAATGGTGAAGAGCACCAGGAAAGCAGCCAGCAAAGCCAGGTACTTGATTCCGTTTTTTGAAAATTGTGTGGCAAGTTGCGACAAGCTTGACCATTTGGCCGGAGCCACAGCAATCCACGAAATGCTGGATCCGCTAAGGTAAAGGATATAGGCTATCGCTACGATGCCTAAGCCGAGCCAAACCGCCCACCAGTCTTCTTTCGACCAGAATTCCTGCCAGATGGAGGGTTTTATACTACTTGTTTCAGTATTAGTTGTTGTCATATGGGTTATTAGTTTAATGATTTAATTAAGGTTGTGAAGCGAAAATAAGTAAATAAAGTTAATCTATCAAATTAGTAGGCTTTTTTAATGTAATCAAATTTGATAGTACCTATCGGTCAGCAAAAGTGGTTTTTTTGGATGGTGAGCCTTCAGCGTCAGGTTCGGCCAGCGCTGTTTTAAGATTAATGTTTTCTGCCATAAAGTTTAATTTAAATTTGTTTTGATGGATAATTATTGCGTTTATTAATTTATTTATTTCAAGTTTTCCGGCTTAAACAGCACGCTGCCATCGCTTCTTATCTGCCAGGCAGTTACAGGGTTCATGTGATATCCACCTAAATCTGTACCCCGTGCTTCCGCTAATTGCCTTAAGGTTGGCTGGGTGTATCCCGTTTCGTCAATAGCTCTGCTTAAAATCTCTGTACTGTCTCCGTTCCATTGCCACAGGTGCCTGAACCAGGTATGTGCCTTAGCTAATACAGGTTCCTGCAGTTTAGCAGAAACCCAGGTTTTACCCGCATCGGTACTCACTTCAACTTTTATAATTTTCCCCCTTCCGCTCCAGGCTATACCTCTTATTTCAATCCATCCCCGTTCTACTTTTTGAGGGAAAGAGGGGAAGGTTATGATGGACCGTGCGTCAATCTCAAAACTGAACATCCTGATCTTATCCTTAACCGGGTAAGTATACTTTGATGTTTCCTCGCGTGTCATGAATGGCTCATCTGATATTTCAATCCGCCTTATCCATTTAATATTGGTATTGCCCTCCCAACCCGGAATTAGCAAACGTGCGGGGTATCCCTGTTCCGGGCGTAAAGCTTCTCCGTTTTGCCCATAAGCAATAATAGCTTCATCCCATCCTTTTTTAGGGATGCTTCTTGTTATTAACGATGCATCTGAACCCTCAGCAAGCAACCACGACGCGTTGTCGCTTACGCCAACTTCTCTTAACAATGTCGACAGCATAACCCCGGTCCATTCGCTTTGGCTGGTTAGGCCGAGTATGTCCTGCGGCGTCATTTCTTCCTTGCCTGTTCTGAAATTACCAGCACACTCCAAAAAGCAGATCCTGGTAAATGATGGAAACTTTTTCAGGTCGGCCAGGGTAAACTTCATCGGCCTGTTAACCATTCCGTGGATAAGCAATTCATATTTATTAGGGTCGATGGCTGCTACACCGGCATGGTGACGTTCAAAATGCAGGTCAGAAGGTGTTATGCTACTGTACAAATCCTGTAAAGGAGTACGAGATGATATATCTGATGGCTTACGCACCGGATGCTCAAAGGGCGAGCGCTTACCAAGCACGCTTGGTCCCGGGCCAATAGTTTTTGTAGGATCGTTAACCGGCCCAACCGGTACACCTATTTGTATGTATTTAGCAAAAGATGAACTTACGGGGATAATTGCAGCAGCCAATGCTCCACCTAATAAGGTCCGGCGGCTGATTTTTCCAGGCACTTTCTCAATTTTAATTTTTTTATTTTCCTCCATCATCTCTTGTTATTTAACTTCAGCGCCGCCCTTACGGTCATCAATTACAAAAAGCTTTTTTGCGGGCATAATTACACGTGGCAGTGTTTGTGCATTTAATATGGCATCGGACTTTATAATTTGGTTGGCGCTCAGCAAAAAGGCTGTTAAGCTATAAACCTCATTATTTGTTAGTGATCCCGGAAGGTTATATGGCATGGTACGCCTCATATAATCAAACAACGTTGTGGCATATGGCCAGTAGTTGCCAATTGTCTTAGGCTTGCTTTTAAATAGGGTATCGCTCACCAGGGCAGGGCCGGCTAACTTAAATCCCGGTATTTCCCTGCCATTCTCACCATGGCAAGCCACACATTTCAAGGCATATATTGCCTTGCCTTTGGCTGCATCTCCTTCACCTGGCGGTAATCCTTTACCGTCGGGCCGTATAGCTATATCCCAAAGAGTGATTTCCTCAACCGTTGCAGTGCGCCCAAAACCAAAAGTTGCCGGCCACTTCGTAGTATCTTGAATTTGCTGTTGCTGATACTTAACGACACTATTGCCCTGCAACCCCATTAATACTGTCGTCATCATCCAGCAAATGATTGCTGTAAAAAAACGAATAGGCTTTCCCTGTATATATTTTTTCATTGCAATTCAATACTTATGATTTGATATTAAAAACATCTTTCAAGGCACGTTTTGCTGCATGATACCCGCACATGCCATGTACACCGCCGCCGGGTGGGGTAGAGGATGAACAGATGTAAATACCTTTTGCAGATGTACGGTAAGGCGACCGGCGCAAAGCGGGCCGGGTAAATAGCTGCGCCAGGTCAATAATGCCACCATTAATATCTCCGCCAATATAATTGGGATTATAATTCTCCAGCTGCCCTGCATTCATGGTGCTTTTGGCAATAATCCTTTCACGGAAACCAGGCGCGAAACGCTCCACCTGTTTTTCTATTGCTTCCGTCATATCTTTAAATGAACTATTCGGCACATGGCAATAGGCCCAGGCGGTGTGTTTTCCTTCGGGTGCACGGGTTTTGTCGAATAAACTTTGTTGAGCCAGCAATACAAAGGGTTTGTCAGGATGATACCCGGTAGCTGTTAACTGTTCGCTTGTAACAATCTCCTGCATTGTGCCTCCTATATGAACGGTACCGGCGTGTTTAGCATCTTCTGCTAAAAAAGGGATAGAATCATCCAGGGCCCAGTCAATCTTAAATACGCCCATCCCATATCGGTACCGCTCTAATTGCCATTTATAAATAGATGAGAATTTATGGCCCGCTATAGTTAAAAGCTGTTTAGGGGTAATATCAAAAAGTATAGTTCGCGCCGATGGCAACTGATCTAATGAAGTAATGTACCTGTTGGTTTCAATTTTACCACCCAGGGAAGTAAAGTAAAAAGCCAAAGCTTCCGAAATTTTTTTCGAACCTCCTTTTGGTATTGGCCACCCTTTTAAATGCCCGTTTGCCATTAAAACAAGGGCAATTGCAGATGTTGCCATATTGGTTAACGGCTGGATGCTATGGGCGGCCATCCCTGCAAACAGGCCTTTTGCTTTTTCGGTATTAAACTGTTTGGCAAGCAGGGTGGCAGGAGCTAAGGCATTAAGGCCGAAGCGGGCCATAGCATACGGATGTTTTGGAAAATGTAATGTCGCCAGTACATCTGCTGCTATATGCGGCCAGTTTTTTACCAGCGGGTTTATCAACTTTAAATAGGCGTTTTGATCTCTTCCTAATAGCCCGGCCGTTTCTAAAACCGATTTTTTAAGTACAGCGGCATTGCCATCATCAAACGGATGCGCTGCAGCCACTTCGGGATAAATATATTCCAGGCCGTATTCGGCAAGCGGAAGTGTTTCAAAAAAAGGGGAGGCTGCTGCCATAGGATGAATGGCCGAACATACATCATGCAAAAAGCCTGGCAGGGTTAATTCTTCCGTGCGCAGCCCGCCGCCAATTTTATTATTGCCCTCTATCAGTAAAACAGAAAGTCCGTTTTGTTGCATCAATATACCTGCAGCAAGGCCGTTTGGCCCCGAGCCTACCACTACTGCATCATAATCGAAATTTCCTGTTTTCATCAGCTTTAATATTTACCGGCATTAAGCGTGCTGGCAGGTAAAGTATATTTCCTGTTATACCGGTCTAACACTACATAAATCGAATCCTTTTTTTCATTAATGCCCGAAAGGATCACCCTTGATCCATCCGTTGTGCTATATTGCAGGATCATGCGGTTCCTTTTTGGTTCAGGCATCTTCGCTGCAAACTCCCTGTCTCTCCTGGTTGACCAGGCGTGCTCGTCTATCATCTTCTTTTCATCGCCAATATGCTGTAAAGCAGTTTTACTGATCCAGTTATCTGCCGTTTTTTTTGCATTATTAGAGCGATTACGTCCCCTGGCGCCCCTGTTGCCTCTTAACGCAATGGCATTTTTATCCTGTAGGTAAAGCACTTTATCAATCGTATCTGCGTAATAATGAAATGCGCGTTGCCCGCCGGCCACACCGGTGATCTCGAAAGTCCGTTGAATATCCTTCATCGGGCTGCCACCGCCGTTTGATGGGTCAATCAATACCGGATGGTTCACTTTAAATGTTAAGGTTGTCCAGTTCTCGAAGGTTGCTTCCTGCCACCTTACGGTATCCAGTGGATTATAGGGTATTTCCTCCCCGTTTATTTTAAATTCAGTTACACGATAGTTACCCCTAAGCTGTTTTACCCCTGCAGTTGATGGTTGCTTGTAAGGATCATAGTTAAAATTTATAACCTCGGTGTAAGTTAAGATCACAAAAAATACAATAAACGTAAGCACCTTTAAACCAATGCGTGTGTATTTAAGCCAGGGTTTTCTGAAATCGGGATAGTAATGAACCGGCACCGTATAGCGCTCCCGGATAAGAAGGTTATAAAGTTTGGGAATATCATCTGAAAAAAGAATGAGCGCCAAAAACACAAAATAAAATGCATACACATGTACGCCACCGTCATAAGCATAGTTCACATAGGTAATATCTCCCAGGGCTCCGGCCAATAAAATGGCGCCAAAGGTTGTTGTCCGCCTAAAGAAAAGCATGGTTCCTGCAGCAATTTCAACTACGCCGCCAAAAACCTGGTACCACGGTACAATACCAACCGACATCCAATAAATTTTTTGTGCCGTAAAATCGCCGAAATTGCTGTTTAATAAACCTAAAGATGGGTAAGGCATTTGGGTGGGGAACAGCTTGGTAAAACCAAATCCAATTATCCCGATGCCAGCTCTATATCTTACCACTACGCGAATCCAGTAATATAAGATGTTATAGTTTCTGCTTTTCCAGTCAACCAGGGTCCATATTAATCCTCCAACAACCCCAATTAAAAAGGCGATACCCCAATCGGTATAGTCGGCCAAAAAGCTTTTGTTGGGTGGCAAGCCATCATTATCATTTCTTCCATGTTTTTTACCACCAAAAGCAGCTGCCCTGGTTGAATCATGAGCGGTAGTATCATTCGTGATAAGCCTGTTATGGCCACCTTTATTATCCGCAGCAAAGTGGTTGTTCTTACCGGTGTCCGTTTGCGTAGAATCGCCCCTGTGGTGATGATGTTTGAAACCACCTCCGGCAAATTTATCGCCATTACCACCGGCTTGTGTGGAATCGCCGTGGTGGTGATGGTGTCCAAATCCTCCTCCGGAAAATTTATCGCCGTTACCGCCGGCTTGTGTTGAATCACCATGGTGATGATGGTGTCCAAAACCACCTCCGGCAAATTTATCGCCATTACCACCGGCTTGTGTTGAATCGCCGTGGTGGTGATGGTGTCCAAATCCTCCTCCGGCAAATTTATCGCCATTACCACCGGCTTGTGTTGAATCGCCGTGGTGGTGATGGTGTCCAAAACCACCTCCGGCAAATTTATCGCCGTTACCGCCGGCTTGTGTTGAATCGCCGTGGTGATGATGGTGTCCAAATCCTCCTCCGGCGAATTTATCGCCGTTACCGCCGGCTTGTGTTGAATCACCGTGGTGGTGATGGTGTCCAAATCTTCCTCCGGCAAATTTATCGCCGTTACCGCCGGCTTGTGTCGAATCGCCGTGATGATGATGATGCCTTCCAAATCCATTGTGATTTCCACTGGCAAAGCCTGCACCGCCATTACCCGACTGTGTTGAATCACCGCCACCTTTATGGTGACGCCTTCCGGGGCCGCCCGCCTGGTTTTCACCTTTTCCGCCAGTGTTGCCTTCATTACCTGCTGGGAAACCTCCATCTTCATAATCTCCACGGCCGCCAAAAAATTGCCGGAAACTTGGCTGAAAGCGTGCTATATCATATATATCGCGGTAATGCGGATGCAGCCAATCAAGCGTAAACAGGTTTTTATACCAGCCACTTGTAAAGGGGATACACATGGCAAGCATGAATACAAAAAATATACGGAACGCCAGCTTTTTGTACCACGACCATATAAGGTTATTTGATGCAGGTTGATTTCCTGCAGAGTTTGCCGGATCATTTTGCGATCCGGTTGTTCCAGGATTATCTGAGTTGGTTTTTATGTCAGACATTGTTTTTTAAGTTTAAATCCATGATCTATAATTCAGTTTTAGCAAAAGACGATGACTATCGTCAATTAAAGTTTCAATACCCTTCGTCGGCCCATCGAAAGCGGATATTTTTTATCCAGCTTATTCAGCACCACATAAACAGAATCCTTTTGCTGATTAATACCCGATAATATAATTGTAGAGGAATCGGGCCTTGAATAGTTAAGCACCAGCTTTTCGCCTTTGTAATGAGGGTTTTTGTTGGCTAATGACAATACATGGTTCAGTGTATCGGCTGTATAGCTGTAATAATGCCTGCCTGTTGAGCCTACTAATTCATAATCCCTGTCTTCATCTTTTTTAAACACCTGCTCATAATTTGCCGAATCAACGATCACCGGACGGTTAGATCTGATACTGATGGTTGCCCATTTTTCAAACACTACATCTTTCCATCTAACCGAATCTGTGGGCGAATAAGGCAACTCCTTATTGTTGATTTTAAATTCACTTACATTGTATATGCCACTTGCTTTTGACAGCCCTTTGCTACGCGGAAACTGGTAAGGATCATGCCTGAAACCGGAGTAGGTTTTAAAACCGTACAGGAAAACAAAAAAGAAAATAATCAGTGTTTTAACAACCAGGCGAGTTGTTTGCTGCCGGCTTGTTAGTGCAGGTTTAAACTTATTGGGTTCGGTAGGCCTTTCCAGCGAAATCAAATTGTAGATGCGGATGGCATCGAACGATAATACAAACAAGGCGAAGCTTACCAGGTAAATGCTATAAACATGTTCACCGCCATCGTAAGCCAGGTTAGATATGAACACGTTCCCGGTAAATACCAAAATGATTAAAGCACCTATGGTTGCAGTTTTCCTGAAAAATAAAAGGATACCGGCAATGATCTCTATTGAGCCAAGAAACGACTCATAGTTTGGTACAATACCCAGGCTCATGGAAAAGATCTTCCAGTCGTTAAAATCGCCATAGCTGGTATTCAGGTTGCTGATAGAAGGAAATGGCGCCTGTAGTGGAAAAAATTTAATAAAGCCGTATCCTATTATCCCTATGGCCAGCCGGTAGCGCACTATTACTCTTAACCAGTAGTATAGGGTACTATAATCCTGGTCTTTAAATTTTGATCTGCTCCAAATTACTGAACCAATTGCCGCTAATACGGCAACAATTATCCAGTTGATAAAGCTATCGGCTCCTGGGATGAATTTAGCCGACAAACGTGTAATGTTAAAGATATCGCCATAGCTGATATTAAACCAGTTAATGCCGAAAACCGCCTTAAAGATATCTACACTTAGGGGCAGCGCCTGGATGATAAAAAAGAGGAAAAAAAACCTGAAAATAGTCTTTTCTTTCTCACTCCACTTATCTGCAGGATTGATTGTTGAGATTTTTGTCATTGAGTTTAAATTATATTGGTTTAAGAAGACGCCGGGGGCAGAATCGAACTGCCGTATAAGGTTTTGCAGACCTCCACCTGCCCACTCGGTCACCCGGCTTCATTTATTTGAGGCTGCCTTTTTACGAGCAACCTCAAATTTGTCTTTAATCATTCTCTGTGGTTTTAGCGGCTGTAATGCCTGGTTTGGATTTGCGGGGTTCCCGGATTACCTGTCTTTTAGCCAGGTCATACTTTTGGCCGGCACCCAGAAAAAAGAATGGACCGTCTGAAGAGGCGAAATCTTCTCTTCCATTTACCACATGCTTACTGCTGTTAATAATGGTGTTATAGTCATAAATGGCTACGTAGGATTTGCCGATAACCGTCAGTGTATCCCTTTGTACCAACACCGCTGTGGCTTCATTCAACCCGATGCCGATCAATTGCGGTGCTTTTCTGATAAAATCAACCAGTGCGAATTGACGGTTGCGTACCAGGATGTGCTGGTCAATAGCCGAATTTTTCAAAAAGCCAAGGCCTTGTGTGTGGTCCCCGATTTCTATTTGCGCGCCTTTTGTGTCGCCACGCCATAAAAACGATCCGAGGATACTTGCACCTGCCGAACTACCGGCAATTACGCCGCCGCGATTAAGTACATCAAAGAAAGCCTGATGGGTTAAAGTGTTCAGGTAGGAATCAGCAATGCGCCATTGCCGACCGCCTACAAAGTATACTGCGGTAGCTTTTTTAAGCGGGGAGATGAATGCTTCGCTGTTAGCTTCTTTCAAATCGCTGGTATGCAGTAATACCACTTGTTTTATACCTGTTTGCTTTTTAACTTCATCTACGTCTTTCTGGTCGTAAGCGGCTGAATCGCCCGAAGCAGTAGTAACAACTATCACGAAAGCTTTAGTCTTGCCACCCGCAAGCTCGGTAAACTTATCCCAGATGTCCTTTTGGGAACCTACGTTGCCCCCGATGATGATCAGGGAACCTTTTTCCGGGCCATGTACAGTAGTGGACGCCTTGTTAACAGTGATAGGCGACTTTTGGGCAAGGACCGGTAGCCAGTTGCCGAAAAATACAGCGATCGAAAGGATGATTAATTTTTTCATTTTGATTTTGATTTGAGATTAATACCCCGGATTAGTGTTTGCTCCGGCTAATTCGGGATCAACCAATGTTTGACTATAAGGAATTGGGAATAAATACAAATGCGTATCAGGCAGTGACAATACAGCTTGCGCCCTGCCGGTTCTAACCAGGTTAAAAAAGCGGTCGGTCTCAAAAGGGAATTCTACCTCGCGTTCTTTTTCAAGCGCCAATAACAGGTCACCAAGAGTAGCAGCAGTACTGGCCGGAATCCCCGCACGGGACCGCACGGCGTTTAGATCAGACAACGAACCGCCCAGGTTTCCCTGCTCTGCCCTCGCTTCAGAGCGGATAAGGTATAACTCGGCTAATCTGATGACATAGGCGGGGTCCGTGCCCAATGGCTGGCGATAGTATAACTGGCCATACCAAAGGTTCCCTGGTGGCACAGTTTGCGCTATTAACGCACTCCGGTTACCGCCAATTGCAGGATTATTTAACAATGCTACTAAATTGGCATTAGGCGCCCATTCACGGCGCCCACCCAAAGCAGGCGGTAACCACCAGGTACTATGACCATTGGTGTTTGAGGTAGTATAGGCCAACTCAAAAATCGATTCCTTGCTATCCGTAACATTGTTGGCAAAAAAAGCGCTGTATGGCGTTACCAAAGAATAATCTGTAGCATCACTTATTACCTGGGTGGCATATTGCTCTGCCAATGCCCACTGTTGCGTATAAAGGTATAACCTGGCTTTTAGCGCCCATACAGTTTTTTGGGTTACCCGGTTACGGTTTATCGCAGTTGGTACCAATGTTTCGGCGGTGTTTAAGTCTTTTAACACCTGCGCATAGGTATTAGCAAGTGTGCTTCGTGGGATGCCTGTGTTATCAGTTGGGCTTGTTGTTGGGTTAAGGATCAGTTGCACACCACCCCAGCCACGTGCCAAATCAAAGTATGCCAATGCCCTTATAAAATAAGCTTCACCAAGGTATTGGTTCCTGGTTGCGGTAGTAAATAATGGGTCAACTACCTTCGGTATATCAGCAATAAGATAATTTGCCTGTGAGATGGTTTCATAAATGCTGGTCCATGCGGTTAGGATATAACCATTGGTTGACGAGGTTAAATGCTTGTTAATATCACTTGCATCCGCCTGCGAACCGGTCCACTGGATATCGCCACCCGCCAGGTAAGAAATAGCCGGAAAATTTTCTCCGTAATATCCACTGCTGCCCAGCGTATTAAACAAGCCGTTGGCAGCGGTACCTGCTGAACCTGCATCTATAATTGCCTGTGATTGATCTACATTTAACTTAGGTTCAACCGCCAGGAATTTCTTGCACGATCCCAGCAATAATAAGGCGGGAATTATATATATGTATTTTTTCATCTGTTTTTCGTTTATGATCATTTAATGGAACCGATTAAAATGTTGCATTAGCGCCTATTTGTACTGTACGTGGTATTGGCGGCGTTCCCAGGTCATAGCCAAGCACGGTAGGGGACGATGACACGTTTATTTCAGGATCCGGTCCGCGATATTTTGTAAGCAACCATAGGTTTGTACCGCTTACATATACTCTTATTGACGAAACCCCTATTTTGTCGGTCAGGGTATGTGGTAACCGGTAACCCAGGTTCGCATTACTTAACCGGAGAAAGGAGCCGTCTTCAATGTTCCGGCTTGTAGGGCTTATGGTATAGTTATCACCCAATGCGGTTAATCTTGGCATATCAGTTATCTGGCCCGGAGTTGTCCATGCGGTTAGCTGGCGGGTATCAATTGCCCTGTTAGCATCGCGTGTTCCGCCGCCTTCCAGGAAATAGTCATTGTTATTATAAACCTTATTGCCTATTTCGTAATTGAATGAAACATTGAGGTCAAAATTCTTGTAGGTGAAATTATTGCTCAGGCCGCCGGTGTATTTGGGCAATGCGCTGCCGTCGGCTTCAATATCATTGGCGGTTGGCGTTAATGTTCCGCCGTCGTGCCTGGCATCATCATAAACGGCGTTGCCTGTTTTAGGATCAACATATAGTTGCTTGTAAACAAAGAAGGTATACATTGGCAAGCCTTGTACCATTCTTTCGGCAGCATAAGCCGATACAACCGGGGTAGGTAGCTTTACAATCTTATTTATGTTGGTCGAAATATTAAAGCTGGTGTTCCATTTAAAATTTTCTGTATTAAAGTTTGTGCTGGTAATATTTAATTCGATGCCTTTATTATCCATTTGCCCGGCATTTTCCAGTATCGATGCAAATCCTGAGCTTACAGGTAAAGGCAGGTTAAGTAATAAGTTTGAAGTGAACTTATCATAAACATCGGCCGTAATATTTAAGCGGCTGTTAAATAAGCTGGCATCTATCCCAATATCAGCCTGCCGGGTGCTTTCCCATTTTAGGTTAGGATTTGCTAATTGAGTAGGAAGTGTGCCCGGATTGTTTTGATAATTAGCCCCTGCACCCCATAATCCCCTCGAAGCATAATCGTTGATATTGTTCTGATTTCCTGTTATGCCATAACTTCCGCGCAGTTTTAAATCATTAAGAAAAGAAACATCCTTTAAGAAATCTTCCTTTTTTAAGCGCCAGGCCGCACCGGCAGATGGGAAATACCCAAACTGGTTGTTTGCGCCAAACCGGGATGAGCCATCAGCACGGATGGTAGCTTCAGCATAGTATTTTTCATCAAAATTATAATTCACCCTTCCAAAAAATGATGAAAGCTTATATTCAGCTTCGGTAGCACTTGCGGTTGTACTTGCAGCAGAGGCGATTAATCTATAAGAATCATTCGGGAAATTTGTGCCATTGGCTGTAGTATTATTGTTAGTGGTACCTTCTAAAGAATTGCCCAACAAAGCGCCAAATGTGTGTTTGCCAAAAGTTTTGCTATAAGTAAGCGTTTGTTCATCAGACCAAACGGTATTGGTAGTGATACTCGAGGTGCCAGAATTATGGTTAGCTATACCAATGATGGTTAAGCTATCCCAATACTGATATTCGCTATAGGTGTTATAATCGATACTCCAGCTACTGCGAAATTTAAGATCTGGTGTTATTTTAGCTTCTAAGTAGAAGTTGCTGATCAAACGATTGCTGGTAGAATTCATATCAGTATTATTCAGCAAAACGTTCAGGTTATCAAAGCCCGCCCATCTTGCAGGTGTACCGTCGGCATTAACCTCGGGCAGGTACGTAGGTGTATGCAGAGCAGACTGCAGAACGCCGCCTTGTGGTCCATCGCCCACGCGCGCATTTGTGCGGTAAGTTTGGCTGAGGGAATTACTGGTGCCTATGCTGAATATATTATTGATTTTTTGATCGATATTGATCTTAAAGCTGGCTCTTCTAAAATCATCAGTTTTTATGTCGGCCTGTTGCGTATTTATTCCAGCGCCGATATAATAGGTGGTTTTATCATTACCACCTGATATGGAACCATCATAATCCTGCAGGAAACCTGTCCTGAACGCATCGTGTAAACGATCATAGGTTTGCTGATCCTGTGGCAAACCCCGCGGCGCTGGCGAAGCGGTAGGGTTATCGGTTAAGGCTCTGAAAGGCACTACTGCATATTGGGCAATGGCTGCGGCGTTACCTGCTGCAATGGCATCAGCCTCAGAATTCTTATACATGGTATTAATAATTTCGGCTTGTTGCGGGCCGGTTACCAGGTCCCAAAGCTTAGGGGCCCAGGCAGCGCCGAAGTAAGTATTTAAGCTTATTTTGGGTGCCGTATTGTGCTTACCCCGCTTGGTAGTAACCAGTATAACACCATTGGCCGCCCGTGCGCCGTATATAGCTGTTGCATCTGCATCCTTTAAAACACTGATGCTTTCAATATCAGCCGGATTAATGTCCGAAAGCGGATTGTCGGCCTGGCCTTCAGTAGTTATGGTTTGTAACGAACTGCTGTTAATGTATACACCATCAATTACATATAGCGGATCATTACCGGCATTTATTGACGTAGTACCACGAATGCGGATATACATAGCATCTCCGGGCACACCTGTTGAAGCGCTGATCTGGAGGCCTGCTGCCTGTCCCTGTAATTGCTGTTCAAATGTTGCCTGTGGCTTATCACGCACATCATCAACCTTAATGGTTGATACAGATCCTGTTAGCGATTTACGGCTTTGTGTGCCATAACCAACCACCACCACATCGTTAAGCTGGTTAACAACTTCTGTTAGTTTAATGGTTATAGGGCTTCCGTCGGCTATAACTTCTTTGGTTTTGTACCCTACATAGCTTATAATTAAGGTGTAAGGAAATTTTTGACCGGTTATAAAATTAAATTTACCGCGCTCATTTGTCGATACAGCGTGTGTAGTACCCTTAATATGCACTTCTGCACCTGCTACAGGTTGTTTACTTAATGAATCTAATACTACCCCTTCCAGCGTAGAATTGATTAGGGGAGTTGTTTGTGCCCGAGCTATATAAGGGCTGATAAAGAGGAGAAGAATTGTGAATGTTCGTACGAATCTTTTAAATTTTTTCTTACGGGTAAATATTTCCATATTTAACGAGGTTTTATGTTAATGAATTATTTCGTTGCTTAAACCAGTGATGAAGTTCAGTGAGTGATTGCCGTTACAGAGCTGATACTTCATTTACGCCAGACCGGCAAGGCTTCCTTGCCGGTCTCTTTTTTTTTCATTAATATTTTATCTGATCATATATTTTTTTGAATTTGTCTTTTATTTTAAAAACATAAAGCTGTTAGTAAGGCACATCAATACCAGTTAACATACTATCTTAAAGTAGGGTGGATTATTAGCAACAACAATACATCGTGCTGCCTTCGGGAGCGACAGTCATTATGTTTCTTTTTGATTTTATCCCTTGCGGGAACAGAAATGTATTGTTTGCAGTTGTTTTCATTATTATGGCACAAACATAGTAAATAAAATCTACTAAATCCATAGATTTTATATTTTTATTGTTACATTAATTAAATTTCTTTTGAAACAGCCAGAATTTGCGTAGAGAAGGGGGGGCTAAGTGTAAAGCCCGCAGGTATATTATTACAAAGCAGGAAGAAAGGCATATGTAATGCCTGTCCGGTTTTTAAACGAGACAGGCACTGAAGGAAATAGTCGGGTATCAAAAGTGGGCCGCTTTAGCTACGTACTCACACCAGGGATGGCATCACAGCATAAACCCTTTCAAATATAATTTGCCTACCCGCCCCCAGTTTTGGGATACATCCTGAAGGGTTTTCCAAAGGTCTTTTTCATTGGTCGCTTTACCCTTTTTTGGTGGGGCGATGTCGTTTTGCGAAATATAACCTTCGGTAACTTTTGTGGCAAACCATGTAACGTTTTCATGCGGGAGGGCTACACCAAGGATCATACCCGGCAGGCCGCTGAAAGATTCGGGGCCGCCTGGTACAGGTAGGCGTGTTGTGTAAAAAGCAACTACATAAATCGAGTCGAGATAAATGCCGTTGGCCCGGCGGCAGGTATAACCAGCAATGTCGCGGGTTTCGTCGGTAATTTTCCACTTTATTTTGCGTACGCTATCTTTAACCAGGTAGGTTTGTTCAAATACCTTTTTCATATCCACAGAGTTTCTATCTGTCAGGTTAGTAAAAATGGTATTAAACTGATTCAGCATCGGGCTATCGCTCATCAGCGCATTGGCAGGCGGGTCGGCTTCATTAGGAGTATACAGGGTTCTGTCACCGCTAAATATCAGCTTTGCTGTCAATACCTTAAACTGCGAACTATTCTTTTTATAATAGTCGAAAGCAGGCTGCATCCAGGCCTCGTTATCTTTATTGATGGATTTTGCAATCAGCGAATAAACGTTTGTACGCTTTTCGTACTCAATAGTCCCCGAAGTTGTAAAATGAGCATGCTGTGCGCGCAGGCCTGCTGCGAGGCCTGATAAGACAACGAATAATATAATTTTCTTTTTCATGATGTTATTATTTAGGAGCCCCAACAGCTAATTTGGTAAAATCGTAATTAACGGTGAGCATAAAGTATCGCTTAAGCGTATTATAGGTGGTTTGGGTTATAAGATTAGCCTGGGCATTACGGGTAAAACCTGAGTTTTGATTTAAAAGATCATTGGCCCAGAGTTCTACAGATAGATTATTGTTTTTTAGGAAGGTTTTAATGAGAAACACATTGAGCAAAACCTGGCTAAAATTACTGTGAAATGAGGCAGTAGCTGCATTGTACTGATAGGTGCTATAGGTGCCCACCTGGAAATTGCCGGGCAAATAAATAGTGCCGTCTAAGTCGCCTTTAGCGCCCCACCCGTTATTATTGATGTTGGGCTGCAACGAGGATTGACTGATAGTATATGTTGGGCCGCCTGAAAAACCAAGCTCGACCTTTTTCTCTTTAAACATTGAAATGTTAAGCATGGGGCTGAACACATAGTTTTTAGACATGTTAAGGGAATCGTTAGAGTAATTATAATAGGTGTTGCCGGTGGCGTTAAAGCCAACGCCTGCGTTAATGCCGCCAAGGCTTTCTAATTTACGGTTAAAATTCACCCCCGCATTAAAATTAGTGGTTGCCTTGTTTGCCAGGTTAAAATACTGGCTCACGCTTTGACCGGCCTGGTTATAGCTGATGTGGCTAACGATAGGATTGGTAACAAATGAGTAGGTACCGTAAAAACCAAAAAACTGGCTGGTGAGTACTTTGTACGAGCGGTAATTTATATTAAAGGTGTTGGTAAATGAGGGGGTCAGTCCGGGGTTTCCCAGTATAACGTTCAGCGGGTCGGTATTGGTGGCAACGGGCTGCAATTGCTCCAGCGTGGGTTGTGTTGTTGTACCGTTATAAGCGATGACGAAACTTTTTTGCGGCGAAAAACGGTACTGGAGCCGGGCTTGCGGCGCCCAATCGATAAAGTTGCGGTCACTCAAATTACCGGTAAAATCATCTACCTGGTGAAACTGATCGTCAGTTACACGGGTGCCGAAATTGAAGGTAAGTTTTCCTTTTTTATAATTCAGGATAGCACCCGCATGGTTTAAAAACTGGTTAAACGTATAATTGCTGCTCAGGCTATCCACCCGCTGGTTATAATCCCCTGTAGACGAGGGGTTAAAAGTGTTCCTGTCGGCACTCGCATGATTTACACCGACACCATAGTTGAGCACAAGTGCCAGCGTTTTGGTAAACGGCTCGGAATACGTAATGTTGGTATTAAATAAGTTGCTTTGCAGGTTGTTGGTTTTAGACTCATTAATATCCTGTGTGCTGTCAACCTTCTGCTGTGCGTTATAAAAATTAATATGTGATTTTAAGAATCCATTAGCCTCGCTCTGGCTATATGATTCGCTGACCAGGAAGGACAGCGTGCGCCCCGGTTTGCTGAACTTTTTGGTATAAAACGCACTGCCGTTAAAAGCGCGCTGATCCACTATATTATTCAACTGGCGGGTGCTGTTATTCACCAGCGCATTGTTCAGTGTATCGGCGGATGTGTAATTATTGTCGGTTATGATATGTTTAAAAGTTCCGTCGACCGAGATCTTCAGGTTCGAACTGGTATCCAGCTTGGTTTCATAAACAAGGCTCAGTTTTTGCCTGAGCATAGAGTTATGATAGTTTTGATCGGAAGTGCTGCTCAAAATATCACCGGGATGTTGTTTTGGGTAAGCACATCGTTTGATCCGTCGATGCTTATATAGCCAATCTTATAATTGGCGTTAACAGACTGTTTGTCGTCATGCCACTTGTTGTCGTAATGTACCCCGCCTGTTTGTGCCAGCGGAAAACCCTGCCCGTTATAAATACCGCTGAAAACATCCAGATCGTCGCTGCTTTGGGTATTGATGCTGATACCGTTATCGGTAACATCCAATTGGTCGCCGGTCCCATATTTCTGCTCATCCTGCCAGCCAATACCCACCTTGCCGTTATTACCCATAGTGCCGAAAACAGAAAACTTTTCCTTGTTTTTAAAAGAGTTAAATAAAGCTTCTCCCTGGTAAATGCCCTCGGGGCCATCACCTGCCTGCACTTTACCGAAAATGCCGTGGTTTTTATCTGCCCTCAACTTTACGTTAATGGTTTTTTCTGTTTTGCCATCGTCCACACCTGTAAAAGATGCCTGGTCGCTCTTTTTGTCGTATAGCTGAATTTTATCCACCATATCGGCGCGGATGTTACGGGTTACCAGCGTTGGGTCATCGCCAAAAAACTCTTCGCCGTCAACCAAAACCTTGGTTACTGTTTGGCCCTCGGCAGTAATTTTTCCGTCCTTGTCAACCGTTATGCCCGGTAGCTGCTTCAGCAGATCCTCTACTTTTGCGTTGGGCTGAATAACAAAGGCTTTGGCATTAAATTCGGTGGTGTCACCCTTTATTTTCATCTGTGAGGCGGTACCTTTTATCATCACTTCCTTTAACAGCCGTATTTTGGGGCTCATGCTGATGTTGCCGAAATTGTGAACCTGGTTTGCTGAATCTAAGGTGAAGAGGTCCGTATAGTCAGCGTAATCAGGATAAGTTACCAGCAGGATATACTTGCCTTTATGCAAACCATCGAGCATAAAGGTGCCATCGGGTTTGGCATAAACAAATTTTACCAGGATTGAATCTTTAGCCTGTAAGACGGTTATAGCTGAAGTGCCCAGGTTTACTTTTTCAACACTGTCGGCTATTGTGCCTTTAACGGAGTAACTATTTTGAGCGGAAACTTTGACAATAGTGGAAATCAGAAAAAGGCATAGTAAAATTGTGTATTTCATGAGTTGGGCAAGGTTGAAAATGTATTTATATCGTTAGGTTTATCGTCATTCTTAAAAAAATAATGCAAAGCGTTGCCTGTTTCGTCAGCCGCGTGTACTATAGACAGGCTTACGAAGCTTTTCGTTGCACAGCTTTGCATTTTATTTCAACGCTGTATAAATTATTTTTAAGTGTGGTAAAATATCAGGGACTGTCTGGCCCCATGGTAATGCCAAGGCCCATGGCGCCATTTTGTGTGTTAAAGTGGACGCCAAAATTAGGGTCGGCGGTAATACCTTGTTTGATCTGGTAGTTGGGTTGCTGCAGAAATTTGGCTTTTAGTCGCTCGTGGATTTCTTCAGGTTGCTTTTTACCGTTTACCATTAACGCCGAGTTGGTAAGATTGAATTTAACTAACTCATCTTTGTCCCGGAGCACGTTTGCGCTTACAAGGTCATCAGTAATGCTGGCAACAATATCCGACAGCTCGATTTTTGATTCAGCAGATTGATCATTTCCTGATTTCCATTGTTGATATCTCTTCGCTTGTTCGGATAGTAAAAACTGTTGCTGCTTTATGATTTGCCGGCGTTTTTCGTCTTGGTCTGCCATAAAAAGTTGTTGTTGCTGTAGCAATCTCTCTCGTTTCTTGTTTTGGTCTGCCACAAAAAGTTCTTGCTGCTTTATAAGTTGTTTTCGTTTATCATTTTGTTCCGCCTCGAAAAGCTGTTGCTGCCGCCTAAGCTGCTGAATTTTCCATTCAGTACTATCCGCCGGGCGGAATGACTTTACTGTGCCCATCGATTTTGGCCCCGTCCTTTCGGGCTTCATCGGGCGAACGGGCCTTTCGGGCCGCAAGGGCTTTTCAGAAAGATCGATAAATACTCCTCTCCCGTACATCTGCACCGGGCCGTAATAGAGGCCGTAATCCTCGCGAATACCGTATTTAACTTTGAACCTTTGCTGCATCGCACCAGACTGTTTTTGGCCGTTCACAATTAACTCGGTATTGCTCAAACCAAACCATTTGACATCGCTCGCTTTAAGCACCACCTTCTCAGCTACCAGGTCGGCGATAACATTCATCATCTTCTGCAATTGTGCTGTGTAGCTTATGCTATCAGCATAGAACCTTTTCTTTAAGGCTTCTAAGTTCATGTCTCCGGCTTCCTGTCCTTCACTATATTTTTGTTTATCAAAACTAATGCTATCCTTGTCTTTAAACTTAGCTACGGGAGAATTTGCCTTAAACCGGGCAATATCTTCTGCCCTAAACCGTCTTTTCATCGCAACTTCCCGGTTAATATAGCGCATCATATACTGAAAACCGGCCAGCTTATCATCAGCTATTTTTTTATTGTTAATTTCCAAAGCCGTGATAACGTTGTTGGCAACAATAAAATGATACTTATTGCCTTTATCATCCATTGCGCTTATATCATTGTTAGCCAGGTCTGCATCGCTGTGTCTAAACAACACGCTGGTAAAGTGTATAGTGGTGTCGTCTGTTTTAATGATAATTTTCCCCCCGGTTTTTTCCGGCTCGCCGGATAGTTGCTTTTCTGCCGCCAGCTCTTTTGCAGCATCAGATGTTGTATCTCCATGCTTTTTAATGATAGCCGAAATGGTTTTACTAACAGTACCCGCGAAGTTGGTTGCAGCCTGGCCGGCTTTAGGCATTGTAGTGAAGGCCGACAATAAAATAAATCCAATACCTAAAACTGCTTTTTCGGGAACGCTCAATCTTTTGTTTTCCTGGTTAATCATTCTTTTTAAACGGTCGCGCAATTGATTGCCGCCGCCGATGCTCATTGCCAGGATAGTACGGCTGTTATTTTCATAACCGAAAGACAGCAGTGCCTCCAGGTAATTTGCTTTATGATTTGTGCGACTAAGCACGATGTCATCGCAGCAGGCTTCCCGTTCGGCGCGAATGAGTGACGATAGCCAAAGCAAGCTAGGGTTAAAGAAAAACACCGTTTCCACCAATCCCTGCAGGATATTTACCAGGTAATCGCGCCGGCAGATATGAGCAAGCTCGTGCCATAAAATGCTTTCCAGTTGCTCGGTTGATAACTGCAAAATAACGCCCACCGGCAACAGAATAACAGGTTTGAGCCAGCCTACAGCAACAGGCACTTTAACCAGTTCAGATTGCACCAGGCGAACAGTTTGCCTGATACCAATCTGCCGGCTAAACAACTCAATCTTATGTTTAAATTCTTCGGCAACCTCATGTACCTTATAATTACGTATGCGCTGTATGTACAAGAGCCCGCTTACCATTTTAAGGCTTTTCAATACGAAAAATAATGTCCAAACCAGGAATATGATATTCATATTCTGATCAAGAAAGCTAACGGCATTATTAATAAAGTTTGCATGTGCGCGGGTATCCGTATAATAAACAATGACGTTATTGCCAGGGTTCCGGACAATTTTCAAATTATTGGCCGCGGATAATTCATGGCTGGCTGACCTTATTTGAAGGAAATAAGTAACGCCGACTGATAAAACAAATAATATCAGAGTAATACACAGCAAGCGATAACGAACAACCGCGGTAGATTTACGGGTAAGCGTTATAACCAACCCGGTGATCAGCGCGATGATCATGCCGATCCAAAGCGAGTGGATGAGTGTCCAGCAGATGGCTTTTATGGTGTCATCAGAAATATATGGGTTCCAAAATGAGGTTTTCATAGCATTATGGTTTTTCGTCTATCTTTTTGATTAGTGCTTTAAGTTCTTCCATCTCTTCGGGCGATATTTTTTTATTGCCCAGCAATTGCATCATCAGGCTGCCTGCGGAGCCATTAAACAGGTTATCAACCACGCGGTCGAGCATTTGCCCTTTGGTTTTTCCTTCTTCAACGGCCGACCGGTAAACATGCCTCATCTGGCTTTCGTCTTTTTCGAGAAAACCCTTTTCAACCATTATCTGCATCAGTTTTAAAGTAGACATATAGATCACCTCACGTTTCTCCCGGTTCAAATGATCATTAACAAAACGCGCCGTTGAAGGGCCGAACTGCCACAGCACCTGGAGTATTTCCAGTTCTGATTTGGTAGGCTCAGGTGGCAGGCTGCTTTGAATTTTGAATTTTTTCATATATCAAACGTAAGAATAGTTTCTTATATTCCAAATGTATTTTGGTCGTATGGTTATAAATGATTAATAATCAGTAAAATAAAATAAGAATTGTTTCTTATGTTGGTAAGATACGGCTAATTACTCCGGAAGTGCAAAGACCATTAAACAAAATTGCCTGTTTGTCAGGATAAGCTTTAATTTCTGATTAAAATTGATAGACAATTTCACAAAAAAACTCATTTGGAGAGGAGAGAGTTGTTTTGTCAGCGGGCACGTTCATAATTATATTGGGTATTGATAAATATAAAATTATTCTGATAAATTGCATTACGGTAAATACAAAACTTCATTCCATGATTATTGGAGCAATCATTAAAAATAAGCAGAACATACTATACGGAGTATCCCTCGCCTTGTTACTGCTGTTATTGAAATGGCTGGAGTGGCACTTTGTAATTGCTAACCATGCTTTTGAAGTTTATGTAAGCGCTATAGCCGTTATTTTTACTGCTTTGGGAATATGGCTTGCTTTAAAGCTGGTGAAGCCTAAAGTAAATACAATAGTAATTGAAAAACCTGTTTTTACGGATGCAGTTTTTAGCATAAATGAAGCTGAATTAAATAAGCTGCGAATCAGCAGCCGGGAGCTGGAAGTTTTGCAGCTGATGGCCGAAGGGCTGAGTAACCAGGAAATAGCCGAACGGCTGTTTGTGTCTTTAAATACCATCAAAACTCATTCGTCTAATCTTTTTATAAAAATGGAGGTAGAGCGCCGTACGCAGGCTGTTGAAAAGGCGAAACGGCTGCGCCTGATACCCTAAAACAATTTATACCAAAGCAGGATTGGGGCATATTTTTTAAAAATCACCCTAAAGTATGAACGGAAAGCAAGGTTTGTAACCCAATTTTGAGCCGTAATTAAAACAGTAAAAAAATGAAAAAAATAGTTGTTACCTGTGGGATTATTGGCGGCCTGATCAGCATTGGCTGGTATATATTTAGTGTGCAGGTATTTAAGCTGGACATGAGCATGAATGCGCGCCTGTTTTTTGGCTATGCCTCAATGGTGCTGGCCTTTTCGCTGATTTTTGTCGGCGTTAAAAACTTTAGGGATAATTATAATGGCGGCGTAATTAGTTTTGGCGGGGCCATGAAAGTTGCTCTGCTCATAACCGCCGTTGCTTCAACCGTGTATGTAGGGGTATGGTTGATAGACTACTATTTTTTCACTCCTGATTATATGGAAAAATACGCCGCATCTGTGTTAGCCGGCCTTAAAGCCAGCCATGCAAACCAGGCACGGATTGACAAAGAAATGGCACAAATAACCGAATATGCCAAAATATATAAAAACCCATTTTTTAATGCCTTGATGACCTATGCAGAAATTGCGCCGGTTGGCATTGTGATATCGTTAATAGCTGCGCTTATACTTAAAAATAAATCTAAACCAATTAAAGTAAACATATAAGTTAAAAACATAAATGATAAAATATGAAAAAAGTAACGGGCCTGGGCGGCGTATTTTTTAAATGCAGTGACCCAAAAGGTATGAATGACTGGTATGCCAAAAATCTGGGATTGCCTAAAAGCGAATACGGAACAACGTTTGAGTGGCGGGAAGCTGATGATCCGTCAAAAACAGGATCTACATCCTGGTGTACATTTCCGGAGGATACTAAATATTTCAATCCATCGGCAAAGCCATTTATGATCAATTACCGGGTAGAAAACCTTGTAGCGCTGGTTGAAGAGTTAAAAAATGACAACGTGACCATCGTTGATGAAATTGCCGAATATGATTACGGCAAATTTATTCATATCCTCGACCCTGAAGGTAATATCATTGAGCTTTGGGAACCGAAGGATGATTAGCACCCGGATAGCGCGGCAGGATAAGCGTTTTATTCCTGCATACAGCGATGAGTTTCAAACTCATCGCTGTAATATTGCCGGCTCAAGCCTTACCCAGGTGAGGGAATGAAGGACTAAGATCGCTACCTACGGAAGGATCATGATCGAACCCCTGGTATCCCTTTTGGTGTTTTTTGAAACCGTTGAGATTGTTCAAAGAATTGTATATTAGGGCTGTTGGATATTTAAAAAATGTAGCAGGATGTACAGTAAAGCAGCATTCGATGCAAAGGTTAAAACCTGGCTCAACGAACAGATCAGGAAAAGTGTAGTAAAAGAAGTTACGGAGTGCTACGACTTAATGGATAAGGACAGTACCACCCGCTGGAACATTTTCCGGATCTGTAAAAAGCAATTGAATGATGTACGGTCAAAAATTGTTTTGAGCTACGTTAAGGTTCTTGAATTAGTGGTCCTTATCTATAAATGATTACGGAGTAGCAGCGTTCCATTTTTCCACACGGAACACCCGGAACATTGTGAAACACGCTCATTATCAGTGTGTTCATGTTTTGCTAAATTGTCAAATTTTGATAAACGGCTGATAATCAACAACTAATAAATCTACTTTTTCGGTAATTCCTGTGTAAGTACTTGATTATAAGTTGATTGACTATTTAAGCATCCTCTGGCGCGGGTGATGATGCGTAGGCCTGCGGAAAAGGCCTCATCGCTCCCGCAAGCAGGGACGCTTGCGGGCAATGTCATTAAGCTTCGACCCTCTTTATCGCTTGCGCAAGAGAGGGCCGGGCAGCGTAGCGTACCCGGGGTGAGTCCACGCCGCCAATGCATTAACGTTAATGCCGCTCGTATATTGACTCACCCGATCTGGGCTCCGCTGGATCAGCCTCTCTTTTGCAAGCAAAAAAGAGGGTTAAAAAAAGTGTGATTTCCTTAATTTTTAATTTAATGACATTTCGCTTGTCGGAGCGGTAGCAACAGTGGAAAACTTCGGCAACTTATATATTACCTCGTTTCCCTCATCCAAACCTTCACTTACCTCATGGATTGGTCATTGTAAAAGTCACATATCCCGGCTGCCCATCATCGCCATCAGAACCGGGCCTGCCATCCTGGCCATTTGCACCGGCATTTCCATTAGGGTTTCCGGCGCCGCCGCTTCCACCCGCGCCGCCTCTGCCGGCCCTGCCGCCTGATCCCCCCCTGCCGGCAATACTAATTGCATTAATCAGGTTTAAAAATGGTTTAGCTGCCGGCGAATAATTAACAGTAATGTTTCCGCCGTTGGCCCCGTCATCGCCATCCTGGCCATTCCCGCCATCCTGGCCGGCGCTGCCATCCCCACCCGGGCCAGTTACTAAAGTAGTATTAGTGGTAGTTGTACCATCGGCGTTGGTAATGGTTTCTACATCAGTCGAAACTGTTCCCGGTGCGCCCGGCGTACCCGCCGCACCGTCCATGCCGTTTATACCATCATTGCCATCCCCACCTGTACTTGAAATGGCAAGCGAACCGCCATTGGTATTGATCCAATAGTTATAGGTTTTTTGCGTGGCATCATTAACAACCTTAACTTTTAACAATTGAGCCTTGATGATCGAATCCTGGTAAATATCTGCCGTAACATTTAAATTATACCCTGCACCGTTCGATAATATGTTGCACTGATAGTTGGCAATATAATCCAGCAAAACGTTAAGCGTATCGGTTAAAGCCCTGTTTTTATTAAATAAAGCAATCAACTGTATCTTGTCGTTTTTTATTTTGGTGGGGTCGTTATCAATTTTTAAATCGCTTTTTGATTTCGAAATATGACCACCGTTAAACCGGAAAGTAAAATCTTTTAAATTCTTCTTCACCGGGGCCCACTTGTCAATAAACATTTTGTTATCAAAGTATTTTCGCACACCGAACTGAACATGGTCGCCGGGCGCTTTGGAGAAATTACCCGTGGTTAAAATATTTATCTTCGTTTCATAATCATAGGGTATTTTTTGGCTGAATAACCAGTTGCCCTTCCCGCTGAAAAATAACAAAACGGTTTTTTTAGTGTACACGTTAACCGATAGCGAATCTCCTTTTTTATATACTTTTCCGCTTCCTTTTATTTTAATTTTTCCGTTGGAGTAACTGCCGCTATCCACAACTATTTTATATTTCGACCATTTATCAGCGCCATTTAAAAAGCCCTGGGTTTGTGATTTTTGTCCGTTGGCGGCTACGGCTGTGATACCTATTGGCAACTTATTGCCTTTTATGCGTAACACAGCCGGGCTGTATTCAAGCTGATATTTTTGCGTATCGGCTTTTGCATTATTAACAGGCGATTGAGCAAATAGGGGTAAGCAAAAAATTAAAGAGAGCAGTGTTGTGATAGAGAATTTCATAGGTATCGATAGGGCTAAAAACCTTCGTTAAAACTAAGATAATTAAATGCCAAAAAGGTTTAAGTAAGGGCTGAAATAAAATGTGCTGGTTAGTTGTTAAGTATTTGGAAGAAATTATCGAACGCCTATTTAGAACTTAGTGGGTGATATAATATGTTCTAAAAGAGGCATTTAACGGAATAAAAAGGGAGATATTCATGATCGATTATTTTTCATAATGAAGCTGGAGGCTCTATGAAAAGTCTGTTTTTCTTCTAAAAAAAATGCGTTTTTAGCGGCTTAAGCGAGGTTTTTTGAATTGTCTCCAAATGTGGTAGCCTTTATGGTGTAGCCTCGTAGAATAATTCAATTTTACCGGATTTTATAGAACGATTTGTAATGCAATTTACGCGAAATGAATGTCCAAAACAAAACGTAAAACAATTTAAAAATGGAAATATGTTAATAATTCATTGACAAAATAATATCTGAAGACTCCCAGCGGACTGCCGGTTAAATATGCTTTGTTATATTTGTTTATGGATCAGGAAAATTTATTTGAAGCTATCAGAAAAGAGAATGTCGTTGTTTTTGCCGGAGCCGGTTTCTCACGTTATGCGGGCTATCCGATGGGGGGCCGCCTCGCCGAATTGTTGGTGGAGAAGCTGACTTCGGAACAAAAATCGAAGATATCTGCAGGTGCTCCGCTGGACTACCTTTCCGACGAAATTGTTCGCTTAAATTTCGGATCACGCGAGCTGGTCAACCAAGTTCTGGATGAAGTTTTTTTAGCCAAGCCTGAATCAACGGCAGATCATGATCTTTTTGCATCAATTCCTCATTTTAAAACCGTCATTACCACTAACTATGACGCACTCTTTGAAAGTGCCTATGGTGATGATGCCCTGCTTATTTTTCGCGAACAAGATGTGAGCTGCTGGGATGATAAAAAGGTTAATATTTTGAAAATTCATGGCGATTTGTCGGATAAATCGTCTGTCATACTTACCCGCACTGATTATGCCAGGTTCTACCGTAAAGATTATTCAACGCCTTTTTGGTCGACCATCATTAAAGAAATTGCCACAAAAACTATTCTTTTCCTAGGATATGGTTATGAGGATCCGAACGTTTGGGCCGTCTTTGAGCATGTATATGATCACTTGGGCGATAATCGTAAGGCTGCCTTTTTTGTTAGCCCTGGCGCGACAGAGGAAAAGATCGCTTTCTTGAAATCAAAGAACATTAATTACCTTAAACATACTGGGGAATCGTTCCTAAATGCTGCGCTACAAAACATCCGAGACCACATTTTTCAGGATATGCGCAATAAATGGCTCAGTCCCGAAACGTTTCGAAAATTTACAAGCCTTCACAACCTTGCCATTGCCTTAAAAGACACGGGCGATGCCTATCAGGTAGTATCGATCGGAGGAAAAAACGACGATCCGATGAATGGCAACATGAAATTTAAAATCGATCCCGATAGTGATTTTGAACTACGCTATAGGCAGTTTCTTGAACAAGGAAATACAGAAGAATTAATTTTTGGCGAAACAGAATTAAATACCCTGCGCATGGACGTGGAAGGGCTTAAATTGTTCGGTGCTGGCGAACTTTCTCAGATATCAGTCAGGAAAACTCCGAAAATAATACCCTTTGATCTCGTTTTCTCTACTGAAGGTTTTGAAATCAGTAACCTGAACGCACAGATTTTTACGGGCAAAAAGTCAGTCAGCATTAAGACAAAGTTACACACGCTGAGCTTTCAATTAACGATAAATTTTGCTGATCCAAATGATCTTGATTCAAAATGGGCAATGGAGCATGACGCTATTTACCGCAACGTAAATGAGGAATTGGAAGTGCACCGGTTTTTGAAATATTTCTTTTCGCAAAAAACGGTCAGTATCTACCTGAACAAGGAAAGCAAGATTGTTAAGGAATGTCCGACCTATGATGAAACACGCATAAAAGATGCGGAAATTCATATCAATTACTTTAATGGCCTTAAGGAGGTTGAAAAGGCTTTTGGCGTCCGGTTCACAGATTTTTACCCCATAGATCAGGAGTCCGTCGACGACTTAAACTGGATTTTACATGTCATCAACGGCGGCAAATTCGAGAAAGGAGAATCCATGGAACTTACATTCGGTGAGTTATCCCCTGAAACTATCGATAACTTGGTGAAGTTGAAAGATAGCGAGTCTCCAATAGAGTTAACAATGAATTCTGACCTGGTAATGATCTTGCATGACCAGAGGTTACCCGTTCCGGGCGTTCATACGAAAATTCCATTTCCGGAAGTAACAAACATTGAGGAGTTGCGGAAAGGTGGAAATGTGCTGAAAGTCCGAAGCAGAACGGGAACAATCTTTCAACAATTTCTTTTAAAGCCATTTCCAAGTATAGGTGATGAGCAGATTAATTGATTGATCAATCTTTAATTTGAATAGTCCGTAAGCCCATCGCTACCGCAAGCGTTCCGCTTGTGGCCGCTTGTTAAGTATACGCCATGCCTTTACGACTTAACAAACAATCAGTACTTTTAAATCAAGAGTCGTAATTACAATTCATAATCCCGAAAGCATATGCTTTTTAAGGTTTGCCTCGGTATAAAAGGACTGGTAAAGGTCATTACTACTTAAATAATTCCCTGTCTCACTATCTGATGTTTACTTGCATGCGGCCACAAGCGAGACGCTTGCGGGAGCGGGATATTTTGCTCTCCTAGGTCTGCTATAGATGTATAACAAATTTATTTAAAGCCTTTGTTTTATGTAAACCTTTAAAAAGGCTATTGTGTATATTTACGTGTTGCAACAATAAGCCTGCCAAATCCCTGAAGTTATTATCCTACGGTAGATACCGGATCAAAGAAAATAGCAGTCGGGCTGATTAAGCTTTAAATAAAATTTGAATGAAGTTAAAAACTATTGATGCATCATCGGTGACACCGGCCGAAATGCAAGCTTATTTGCACTATGCCATTGCACCCCGGCCAATATGCTTTGTATCTACTATTAACAAAAACGGTGGGGTTAACTTAAGCCCATTTAGTTTTTTTAATGTTTTTAGTATCAATCCACCAATATGTGTTTTTTCGCCGACAAGCAGGGCGAGGGATAATACCACTAAACACACGCTTGAAAACGTTTTGGAAGTACCTGAATGTGTGATTAATATTGTGAACTACGATATGGTGCAACAGACCTATTTAACCAGTATGGATTACAAAAAAGGAGTAAATGAATTTTTAAAAGCGGGGTTTACTGAATTGGCTTCGGATACGGTAAAGCCACCGAGGGTAGCGGAATCGACCGTTCAATTGGAATGTGCAGTGAATGATGTGATATCGTTAGGAAAAAACGGGGGCGCGGGTAATTTGGTTATTGCTGAGGTGAAACGTATACATATCAGTGAAGCTGTTTTGGATGCTAATGATAAAATAGACCCGCATAAAATAGATCTGGTGGCTCGTTTAGGCGGCGATTGGTATTGCAGGGTAACCGGCGATAATTTATTTAAAATTTCCAAACCAACAGGCAGTGGCGGAATAGGTATCGGCGTAGATGCTTTTCCAAAAGAGGTTAAACACTCCAAAGTATTAACCGGGAATAACCTGGGGGTATTGGGGCTTGTTGAAACGCTGCCATCCGATGAGGAGGTAAGAGCTTTTGGTAGAACCGATGAAATGAAAGAGCTGGTTGATGCTACCATCAGTGATAGCCGCACCCTGCACCTGCATTTAAAAGCCAGGCAATTGTTAGATAACGGCCGGGTGATGGATGCCTGGAAAGTGTTGTTGATGTAGTTATTTATTAACCCCTCGGGCTTATAACCAATTGCTTTGCGTTCTTGTGGTTCGCGCTTTTTTTCTATGAGTTTCCCCCGCCTGGCGCAAAACGCCAGGCTGATAATAAATTAAACAAGCATTAATTTTGTACGGATATGCTTAACCTCAATTTTACGCCGTTCCCAACAATAACCACCCAACGCCTGGTGTTGAGGCAATTACAGGATGACGATGTTCATGAACTTTTTGCCCTGCGTACAGACGAGCGTGTGAACCGTTTTTTAGACCGGCCCCTGCCGCAGTCGTTAACTGATGTGCGGGAATTTATTGAAAAGATAAACCAAATTACGCATCACAACGAGGGCCTTTATTGGGTAATTACCCGCAAAAACGAAGATAAGCTATTGGGTACTATTGGCTTGTGGAATTTTGAACCGGAACAATACCGGGCCGAAATAGGCTATGAATTGCACCCCGATCACCAGGGGCAGGGCACCATGCACGAAGCAATAACCCATGTATTGGCTTATGGTTTCGATCGGTTAGGTTTGCAGGCAATTACGGCCGATACGGTCCCCGGGAATCTGCCATCTGTCCGGCTACTTTTAAGGCATGGCTTTGTGAAGGTTAATGATCAGGAAAATGTCTACATATTAAGTGAGAAGAAACTTTAAACCAAATAGCCGCAATATTGTGGTTTTATCCAACCTCGCAGTACATACCCGCTTAAGAAAGAAGTTCGAACCCTCTTACCAGGTTATAACCCCGGATTCGATTTTAAACAAAACAAGCCTGCCGAAAGGCAGGCTTGTTTTGTTTAAGTGGACGCGGGGGGATAGAGGTTGAACCCAAAACCGAAATTTCGCCGGATTTTGATATCTTTTTTATATACCTGACAGAGTTGTTGGATGTGGTTGATGAGATGGAAAAATCCGCTACCGAGAAAAGTTAATATAGTTTTTCTTTTAACAAACTTTCCAGATAACAAAGTCTTTTTGATTATCGGCTGTAGCAGCAATATCCATCAGGAGTACAGCCGGTTTGGCTTTGACGGGTATATCGAAAAACCCTTTGATATTGACGAACTCTACCGAATACTCCACAAATACATTGAGCGGCAACTATAACAGCTTCGGAATATGCCCGAAATATCCCTGAGCAGTTGGCTAATGGCCGGATCGTATCCGGTAGAACAAACAGTACCAATTGCCTAATGTTATTATAAGAACGAAAATTTTGTGCATGCTGAGGGCAAAAGCATACGCATGCGATCGGTATTCAACTGCCGCCGCTGGCGGGCAACGCCACGTAGAACGTAGTTCCCTTTCCCGCTTCGCTTTTCAGCCAGATCCGTCCCTGGTTGGCTTTGATAAAGTCCTTAGTTAACAGCAGGCCCAAACCGCTGCCTTTTTCATTTTGAGTGCCGAAGTTAACTTTGAGGTTACTGGTCAGGAAAACCGCCTGCTGGTCGGGACTGATACCCATGCCATTATCTTTCACCGATAAGATGGCCTCATGGTGCGCAAGAAGTTCACCGCCAATATGGATCGTGCCTCCTTCATAGCTGAACTTGATCGCATTGGACAAAAGGTTACGCATAATAAACTCGAAGTGATCGGCGTCCGCATGGAGTTTCAAGTCACCGGGGACTTCCGCGATCAGGCGGATATGCTTCTGCGCGGCCTGCTGGCTGAGCAAATGCATGCAACGCTCAATAACGGGCTGAACCTGAAAATCCGATGGATTCACTTTGATGCCTTGCAGTTGCGCTTTTCCCCATTCAAACAGCGATTGCAACAGTTCCAGCGAGGCTTTGGTCTGTTTACGGAGCTCGGCGATCATGCCTTTCATCTCTTCCGGCGTGAAATTTTCAGTTTCCATCATTTCAAAAAGCTGGGCAGCACTTCCTGCCGGGCCTTTCAGGTCATGGCCGATCACCGAAAATAAGGTGTCCTTAACACGGTTAGAATTGGTCAACTCCTCATTGATATTTTTGAGCTCGCCGTTCAGGCGTTTTATTTTTCGCAGGTAGCGCCAAAGCAGCACAAGTAACGCCAATATAACGAGCAGGGTGGCCAGCCCAAGGTTCAGGCTGATCTTCTCAACGCGGTTGAGCTGTTGCAGGTTCCCGACCTCTTCCTGCGATCTTTCCATGACATAACTGCTGTCAAGCGCCGCAACATCCTTTGCGGTATCAGACTGAAGCAGGCTGTCAAGCAAGTGATGCTGCTCATCGAGGGCCGCCATCGCCTCACCATAGTTTCTTTGCTGCCGGTAAACCCCGGTCAGCGCTTCAAAGATCCGTTCCTCCAGTTTGCCTTCGTGCAGGTTTTGAGCGATGAGCAGCGCCTGTTTCAAATCCCGGATGCTGGCGCCGGCGTCTTGCTTTTTAAGAATGCCGGCGATCTGGATCAGCGCCTCGGCCTGTTCATCCGGCTGGCGGTATTCTTTGGCATCGGCCAATGCCTGCTTAAACACCGCCAGGGCTTTCAGTGGTTCGTGATCCTGTGCGATCATTTTACCTTCTGCAGTGATCAGGTGAACTTCGGTATCCCTGCTGCCCTGGGTTTCACTGGTACGAATACCCTTTTGCAGGTATTGCAGCGCAGTTTTGCTATCCCCATTCTTTTCATAAAGGCTTGCGATATTTTCCAACAATGCAAAATAAGCCTCGGATTTTTGTTTAAGGTGCCCGTACTGTGTCAGTGCACGCAGGTAATAGCTTAGCGCCATTTCATTTTTGCCTTTCTCTTCCGCGTTGCGGCCCATATTTTCATAAGTCTCTGCAAGAGCGCTGCTGTCGCGGCTGCCCCGGCCGTATTTTAGGGCCTGGTTGAAGTTTTGCGAATCACCATCCAGCAACCCAAGCTGATCATAGGTGTGGGCGATGCCCGCAGCATTATCCAAATGGCGGTATATGCCTAAGGCTTCATTATAAAAGCTTCGGGCCAGTTCGTCATGGTGGTGCAGCACATTGATGTAGCCCAACTGGACCAGCAGCGCCGCCAGGCCCTCGCGGTCATTCCGTTTTTCTGCCAATTTTATCCCTTCGTTCGCGTAATGTACCGCAGAATCGGGCTGCGATTGGGCATAAGCCTGGCTAACGGCCAGGTAAATTTTTACTTTTCCATTTTCCGGCGCGGTCTTCAGCGTCGCCAGCGGTGCCGGTTGCTGGGCAATTGCAGGAAGGGTAAGTAAACAAAACAGAAAAAGCGGGAAGCGCATAAAAGCAGGGGTTTACAAGGTTTACGTATAGCGTATCAATAAGTTTCGGCGTCTTATTTTAAACTGCAGCTGCGCAGGTAGCGTCCGTAATATTTTTGATGACTTTATCCATTTCATTTGCAGACACAACCAGGTATTCGCTGATGTCCAGCTTTTCTTTAACAGTAGCCTTTGGATCAATAAACATCGGTATCAACCCCATGATCCTGGCCAGCGGCGCACGGATGATATGAGACTGCATCCAGGAAATTTCCTGCAACTTCTCATTTTGCTCCTCGATGGCTTTGACATACCTGAGTCTTTCGGTAATATCGGTGGCAATAACGATACTGTTTTGCCCGCCTTTGAATTGAAAGGGAGCTATCTGGATCTCCACGTTCATCAGTTGCCCATCCTTTTTCCGGTGGATCATCACCCGGTGCGCCATTGCTGCCGGATCCTTTTTGCCGTCTGCCAATACCTGCTCCAGTTTGGCCTGTTCAGCGGCCGGCCGGATATCCCTGAGCGTCATGTCCAGAAATTCTTCACGGCTAAAACCGTAATGATTGATGGTCGCCTGGTTGATATCCATGAACTTTAATGTATCCAGATCGACTACCCACATCGGAAGCGGGCTGAAATGAAATACGTCGCTGTATCTTTTTTCGGATTCACTGAGCTCGGCGATATGTTGTTTGCGTTCAGTAATATCCTTAAAATAGACGGAAAGGCCGCTCGCTGAAGGATAGGCGCTGATCTCGTACCATTTATCAAGTGGTTTAAAATAATCTTCAAAATGGACAGGATTGTTCATCCGGACCGCCAGGTGATATTTACGGTAGGATTTGGAATCGATAGAGTCATTAAATATGGACCAAAGGTTATGCGTAAGCATTTCCTTTTTGCTTTTGTGTAAGGCCTTTTCTGCCGTTTGATTCCAGTAAGTCACTACCCAGTTCTTATCTACTGCAAAAAAAGCGTCACCGATGCTTTCCAGGATGATGTTACGATCTTCCATGGCCTCTAAATTTTTTTGGCTGACAATAGAAACCTTTGCGGCCTCTTGCAACAGCAGCATTTGCCCGGCTTGCTGCAACTGCAGCTGGTGGTATTTATGCAAATGATATGCGCACAGGCCGCAGATAAAGCAGATCACACCGGTCAGCAGAATATGGGTAATGAACGTAGGCAGGTCAAGATAACTCAGCCGGGTGAAATAAATGTGTGACATGCCCATATCCTGCAGGCAGCTGAACAGCGCATGATGGACCATGATAAACAGTAATAAGGGCAGTTGCAGCTTCCAGTTCTGGTAAGTAATCAGCAGGGCGCTGCCGATAAAAGCAAAAAAATGCATCTCGAACATGCCATGCGTCTGGTAAATAAATTGGGCCATAAATACGCCCAGCACCACACTTAATACATATTGATACGCGCAGGAATTTGGAAAAGCGGCCTTGACCGTATAATAGGCAGCCAGCGACAGGCCGCCCACGCCTAAAGCGATCAGCCAGGTGCCGTATACGGGGGCGAGGCAAAGCCCCAGCAAAAAGTAGCCGGCCAGAAAATAGTTGATCAGGCGGTTGGAGCGCTGTGTCACGCCAAAGTGAACAATAGGCGCATCGGGCTGCGCTAAATGGAGCGGTTGTAGGTTCATCGTCATTGATTAAGTATGCTTTAAAAAAAAGCTACAGGCATCAATCCGCTGTTGTGAGCAAGGGGACGAACGGAGGTAGACAACGAACCTACGCATTAATTATCAATTAATTACCATTCGTTCTAATTTAATTAAACTGCTGGCAGGCGTTATGTTAATGACCCTGCCACGATACCAACGCCAACTACTTCCACCATTTTAACGGGAACTCGATCTCGTCTACGGATTCTAAGACCAGATGCGGCCGGTAGCCGTATTTGATCAATTGTTCTTTATCTGCGATGCCTGACAAAACCAATATGGTTTTGAAACCCATATAAATGCCACCAATGATATCGGTTTCCATCGTATCACCGATGACGGTCACCTCTTCGGGCCGTAACTCCATATAGGCCGCCGCGGATCGCATCATGGCCGGGCTGGGCTTACCGATCACAAAGGGCTCGCGCCCGCTGGCTTCTTCGATCATTGCGGCTGTTGCTGCAATGCCCAGGTTGTTCCAGCCTTCGCGGCGCGGCGAGGGATCACGATTGGTAGCGATAAAGCGCGCACCGGCAAGGATCATGTCGACCGCCTGATGTACCTTGTCAAGGCTGAATTCATGACCTTCGCCAAGGATGACCAGATCGGGCTTTTTATCTACCATCCGGATGCCTGCATTTTTCAGGCTTTTGAGTAAGCCGCCCTCACCTAACACGTGGACACTGCAATCCGGGTAATGTTCCGTAAGAAAGGTAGCTGTAGCCATGGCGCTGGTGTAAATATGCTTTTCCGTGACTTTGATGCCCAGCTTCTCCAGTTTTTTAACGGCGTCGGCACGGCTTTTTGAACTGTTATTAGATAAAAAAGTAAAGGGTATTTTGTCCTTCAACAGCCGCTTAACAAATACATCTGCGCCTTTTATCAGTTCCTCGCCGGCATAAATTACACCGTCCATATCGATCATTAGTCCGTGTTGTTTCATCCCTGTTAGAACCTGATTGTTTAAAGGATGTTTTTCCGGCTGAAAATTTGACACCGGCACTGCAATTTTTTCAGCTTAAAGCTGTAAAATTTTCAGCGTCCTAACGCTGGCATAGTGCTTGTAATGAGATAATTAGTTTAATTAATCTTTTGTTTAACTATTTTTTAAAGTAAAATTTAAAGGAGAAAAAGGCCATGACCTTAGTTAAATTCAACAACGACCGTAAAAACACCTTGATGCCAGGCTTCAATGATGTTTTTGACAGTGTCTTCAATGACACTTTTTTCAGCGACCGGATGATCAGCCGCGTTCCGGCGGTGAACATCAGCGAAAGCGAAAACAACTTTCATGTGGAACTCGCCGCGCCGGGTTTAAAGAAAGAAGACTTCAAACTCAGCCTTGACCGCAACCAGCTAAACGTTTCCGTAGAAACTTCAGCCGAAAACAAGGACAATCAGAAAAATTACAGCAAGCGTGAATACAGCTATAGCTCATTCGTTCGTTCCTTCACGCTGCCTGAAAGCGCCGATCCAAATCAGATCGAGGCGGCTTACCAGGATGGTATCCTCAACGTGGATATTGCCAAACGCGAAGACGCCAAAATGGTACGCAGACAAATCGATATAAAATAATTATAGCTATGATTATCATTGAGGGCTCCTGCTTGCGGGGGCTCTTTCTATATCATACAAAATGAAAACGCAATTTTATATTTTGCTGAGCCTGAAGACGCCGCAGGGATTTACGGATTATGGACAATACTTTTTAGGCAATCACCGCGAGGCGGCCTACGGGTTGTTCGGACAGCTGAAAGGCAGTATTGAAATTAAGGATAATTGTTTGCTCCACATAGATTTGATGGAAACGGTGAACGAATTGCCGGTCAGGATAAAGACCATATGCTGTACATTAGAGGAACTTGCCACCAATGGTAAGCTGATCGCCCGCGAAATATTTCGTTTAAAAAACATGGAGGAGCTGCTATGAGGAATATACTGTTATCGTTTCGGATCAAGGTCAATAATATTCACAGCAAATTATTATTAATACTCAATTCTTTGTAATGCGCTTTCCGAAGAATTCATTTTATGACGAAAGACTGTGTGGTAATGAGGGCAATTGTAATTGGTGCTTAACTTTTTGCAGCAGTAATTCGATATCAAAGGGCTTTGGAATAAAATCATTTGGGGCGCCCTGCTGATGAAGCGACGCTGCCAGGTCATGTGTGCCCGAGATCAGGATCACCGGAATATGATGCGTACTGGCGTCCGCTTTTAAATCCCTGCAAATCAGCCGTCCATCCATGTCCGCCAGCATGACATCCATTAAAACCAGGTCAGGGTTGAACTGATGAATAGCCGAAGCGATCTGTTCACCGCTTGCCAATGTTTGCACTTCATAGCCTCCTTCAGTCAACAAATACGAAACTATATCTAAAATGTCCTGGTCGTCATCCAGTATCAGGATCCTTTTGTTCATAGTTCGCTATTTGGCAACGACAAGTGCTAATACAGTGCCAGTAATCACGATTGTACCAACGTCTGACACGGAATGGTTATTAATATGTATTTTTGCGCCTCAATGAACGAAGCACGCGGACCACTTCCCGGGAATGAAATTGAACGCGTAGCAGCGCTGCGATCTTATCAACTGATGGATAGTGGTGAAGAAAAAGACTTCGACGCCATTGCTGCTATCGCCTCCGCGGTTTGCCAGACCCCGATTTCCCTGATCACGTTTATCGATGAAAAGCGCCAGTGGTTCAAATCGCATATCGGTACTTCGCTGACTGAAAATTTCAGGGATCTTTCTTTTTGCACGCATACCATCGCGGAAACTACCGATATGATGATCGTGCCCGATGCGAATGCGGATCCGCGCTTTGCCGGCAACCCGGTCGTGACCGAAGCAAAAGTTACCTTTTATGCCGGTGTTCCGTTGATCAACGAAGACGGCTTCGCGCTGGGTACGCTGTGCGTTTTGGATCAAAAGCCGCACGACTTTAGTGATGATCAAATAAATGCTTTAAAAGCCCTGGCCAAACAGGTCGTGGATAAAATCGAGCTGCGGCAAAAGGTTTCCCTGCTCGAAAGAACCAACCAGGAACTGATCAATGCCAATGTGCTGATCCAAAAGTTTGCCTCGATGGCGGCACATGATATCAAGAACCCCCTTAGCAGCATTAAGCTGACCTCCCAGGCATTAAGAATGCGCCAGGAAATCAGGCAAAGCGACGGTTGCCTCCGCCTGGTCGACATGAATATTACGGCAACTGAAAACATGCTTGAACTGGTTAACGAGATGATGGCTTACTCCAAAAACCCATCGCTGCTGTTAGCAAAGAAACAGGAGTTTGAACTGAATGCACTAATAGCGAAAGTGATCAGCTTATTGGTGGTGCCGGATTCCATCCGGATCATATTACCCGAAAAAAAGCATTGGCTGTATTATTCCATTATTGCGCTTGACCAGATCCTGATCAACCTGCTGAGCAATGCGATCCGGTATAATGACAAAACCGAAGGGCTAATTGTTATCCGATTCGGTGAAGATGCAGATCATTATCTATTGGAAATAGAAGATAACGGCATGGGCATTCCTGAACAATATTTCGAAAAAATATTTGTCAGTAATTTCACCCTGGATCAAAAAGACCGCTTTAATAACCAGGGCAATGGCATCGGTTTGTCGACCGTAAAGGACCTGCTTTATTTATTAAACAGCAGCATTTCGGTAAACTCAGCCGAAGGCGAAGGTTCCATATTTGTGGTCAAATTATCCCGGTAGGCTGACAAGAAATATCACGGATTTTTCTAATACTTTCAGGTTAAAAGGATTCACCGACATTCAGGATCACCGCGCTGTAGCCCTTACTCCCGGCGTAATCAATGCCGATATTGGTATTGGAACCTTTGTTGAATTTCACCCGCAGACCGCTACCGGCCGCCGGGTGCCAGGATTTAAATAAAGTTCCCGAACCGCTGACGGTATTGATGTCGGTAAATACCACGAAACCTAACAATCCGTTAGCGGTAATATCACGCCGGTATTCACTCTCGAAATAAAACAGGGATCTGCCACGGTAGCGGTTTTGCTCAATACCCTCGCCTGAACGGTTGTAAGGGTCCCAACCGATGCTCGGCAAGTCCAGGTAAGGTGCATCGCTTCCGAGTACCGTCCAGAAATAAGACCAGAAAGCGAGCGTATTCTGCTGGTTTTTATTGGCCGGGTTTAAGGGGATGTATTTTCTCACATCAATATATAAGGATTGCCAGTAATCACTGCTCCCTAAAAATGTGGGGTTGAACCGGTAGACAATATTAGTGTAGGCACCCGGCAGCGGATTGATCGAATTGTTTCGGGTGTCATATAAAAGGTTCAGACTCAAGCCGGATGAAACCGAGCTGCCGTTGGTGCCATAGGGATAACCGGTAAATTGTTTCAGATCGATGGCAGGATCATCGCTTTTGATGTTGCTGTGATAATCCAGGTTATACCCCAGGCCGGCAAAGAAATAAGGCGTAATGCGTTTAAGCGCACTTTGATAAAAGCGGATATAGTTGTTATCGACCAAGGTTTTATCACTGTAAGCGTTGCTGCTGCCGAGGCCCCAGGTATATTGCGGGTAAACAAGGAAACGGATATCGCCCTGGATGTTCCAGCTATTGTCTTTCAGCCAGATGCTGGAGCGCAGCGGCAGGCCAAACCGGCTATGCAAATTCCAGTAAGGCGCAAACGTAGCGCTGGACAAGTTGGTTGTGCTTTGCGGTCCAAGGTAAGTACCCGCTGTGGTGCTCGTGATCAGCGCACGGCCCGCGCCGCCCGGCACCGTACCGGGAACGGGCAGGATAGAAAAATAGATCTTCTTTTCACGCTGAACCCGTGGTTTTTGCGGATTGATCTTAAACACATTTTTTGCAATATCGATCAGGTCGGTTTGCCTGGCCGTATCCTTTACCGCGCTTTGTTTGGGGATCATGTTGGAAGCATCCTGGGCGTGCAGCGCTGCAGGGAGCACGAAAAGGCAAATGACAATCAGTTTTTTCATCTCCATGTTAGCGACGCAAGCGATCAGGGCTATACGCCACCAGGTATTGTAAATGTTGCTGCCGGATAGTGGCGGTATCGGGTACCTTTTCTATGCCCTGGCTCAGTTTAAATTTGACCGAGCCCAGCATTTCCGCCAGCATTTCGGGTAACACTTTTGCTGAAAGGATAGGGAAATACCTTTTCTCGATATCCGCTTTTTGCTGACTGGTCACCATACTGACGTCCCAGTGCTCCTCCGCTTTAAAGCCAAATTCGCGGGCGCAGTTCTTCAGGTCGTAGACATAGATCTTTGCCTGGAATTCGATGGTTTGATCGCTCATGTTTTTTTAGGTTAATATGCTTTTCTTAGTTTGATGATTCTTAGCCAGTGCATGACCTTCATGACCGGGTAAACCGGGTCGATCTCGAACCAGCGTTTACCAAAATTGGCGCTGTTGGGATGCTTACCGAGTACAACCGTTATTCCGCCCAATTCCGGCAAGGGCATTTCAATGCTGACGAGTTAGCTTATATGGCTAACATCTATACCACGCTCTTACAGCAAAGCTTGCAGAATTTGAGCCAGTTGGCGGATATATTAATGGCAGGCAAGCTGCGGATGAGTGATGATGAACGGCTTCGGGCTATTGACCATATCTATGCGGATACCAACGATAAGCTGACGTTTCTCCGGCATTTTGACCAGCAGGCGGCTATACTCGATTTGCAGCGGCAAAAGGACCTCAATACGATCACGACACTTCAAAAACTATTTTAATTATGGACAATTTAACAGGCTTACAAGCCACGCTTGAACAGGTCTATAGCCAAATGCTGCCGCTATGCAGCAGCCTGATCGGCACGGCACAGGGCATAGCGGGTTTTGCTGCCTTGTGGTATATCGCTTCCCGCGTGTGGCGCAGCATTGCTGCAGCAGAACCCATCGATTTTTACCCGCTGTTACGGCCATTCGCTTTGGGTATTGCGATCATGCTGTTTCCAACGGTAATCGCTGTCATGAATGGCATATTACAGCCGGTGGTCAGTACGACCAACAATATGGTGAACGATTCCAATGCGGCGATACAAACACTATTGCAGCAAAAGCAGGCTGCCGAACAGAAAACTACGCAATACGAGATGTATGTAGGTGCGGACGGCAGCGGCGACCGCGACAAGTGGTACCGGTACACGCACCCGGACGATCCCAACGATGCAAACGAAGGGATGTTAGGCAGCGTGGGTAATGACATGAAGTTCGCTATGGCCAAAGCCGAGTACAATTTTAAGAACAGCATTAAGGAATGGATGAGCCAGGTACTGGAGGTGCTTTATGAAGCCGCCGCGCTTTGCATTAACACAATACGCACATTCCAATTAATCGTTCTTGCCATATTAGGCCCGTTGGTATTTGGCATTGCCGTCTTTGACGGTTTCCAGCATACGCTAACCGTTTGGATGGCACGGTATATCAACGTCTTTTTATGGCTGCCGGTTGCCAATATCTTCGGAAGTATCATCGGGAAAGTACAGCAAAATATGCTCACCATTGATATTACGCAAATTCAAAGTAGCGGCGATACTTTCTTCTCCAGCACAGACGTTTGTTACCTCATCTTTTTAATTATTGGCATTGTCGGTTATTTCACCGTACCATCTACCGCTAACTATATTGTTCATGCAGGCGGCGGAAACGCATTGGTGCAAAAGATCAACAGCCTGGTGAGCAGTTCAACCCGGGCGGTTAGTTCCGCCATGTCCGGCGGCAGTGGTGGTATGCAAGCCGACGCCTACGGTAACCAGCGCGAAAATACGACCCAAAGCTATGCCGTCAACAGCGAATCGGAAGGCTACTTTAAGGACAAAGGCAGCAATTATCAAAAGGATAAACTATCGGACAAACCCAATTCTTGAACCATGTTTCAGCAACTCAAAAATATCGATACGGCTTTCAAGCATATCAAACTGTTCAGCTATTTGCTGATCACAGCCTGTTTAGGCATATCGTGCTATGCCATTTATAAAAGCTACCAGAGTTCCACGGACTTTAAAAACCATATTTATATACTGGCTAACGGTAAGGCTTTGGAAGCCTTTGCGGCGGACACCAAAACCAACACACCTGTGGAAGCCCGCGACCATATCAAGGTATTCCACGAGGATTTCTTTAACCTCAGCCCGGATGACAAACAAATACAGGCGACCGTCACCAAAGCCTTATACCTGGCTGATGCCAGCGCGAAGACCCAATATGACAATTTAAAGGAATCTGGTTTTTACTCGAATTTAATCACCGGCAACATCAGCCAGCAGGTAAGTATAGACAGTATCAGCCTGGATATCAACCAGTATCCATTCTTCTTTAAATGCTATGCGACTGAAAAACTTATGCGGACAAGTTCGACCGTTAACCGCAGCCTGATTACCCAAGGCTACCTGCGCAACGTACCCCGTTCAGATAATAACCCTCATGGCTTTTTAATCGAGCAATGGGAGATCGTGCAAAACCAGGACATCAATACCCAAAATACCAAGCCATGAAAACAGATGCTTTAGCCACAAGGATAGCTGGAAGCATTATCCGCAGGCAAACCAAATTGGCAGGATACCTGAACCGCAAAACGCAGTATTGGAATCGCACATCAAAACTAATAGCACTGTTCCTATTCTGCCTGGTATTCGGTAGCGCCTGCCTTTATTTAATCATTAAATCAATTTATTAAAATGGACCATCCTGAGCATTAGCTCAGGATAGCTTCATTTCCATTAAAAAACAAATGAAAACAATGAAAAACACATTGAAAACACAAAGAACCCGTAAAGCATTACTACTATTGCCTTTGTTCTTTATTCCCATACTGGCTTTCGCTTTTTGGACTTTGCACCAAACATCTGGAAAACAATTGCCTACGCAAAGCCAGGGATTAAATACCAGCCTGCCGGGAGCCAAATTTGATAAACACGCCAAAGTGGGCGATAAAATGAGCTTTTATGACCAAGCCAAACAGGATTCCGCAAGAGCGAAATCCAATAACAACAACCCCCTGCTCAAGCAATTAGGCTTCAATAAGGACAAGCCGGTAACCAACAATCTCACCACTTCTGCATCCCGTTCCCCGCTCGCTTCTGGCTATACTGACCCCAAAGTAACTCAAATTAATCAGAAGCTGGCCGCCATTAATAAACAGATCAGCCAGCCGCAACCAACGGATTACAATGCGATAGACCCGGCAACGGCGAATAAACCTGCACAGGATAAAGCCACGGCTACGCAAATAGCAAAACTGGAAATGATGATGAAAACCATGAACAATAACCAGGGCAGCGACCCGCAAATGCAGCAACTGTCAAAAATGCTCGCGCAAATCCAACAGATTCAACATCCGGAACTGGCTAAAGCGCCCGTAAAGCAAACCAATACCGACAGCGTTTTTAAAGCTATACCTGCCACCATAGACGGTAATCAGAAAGTATTGCAGGGCGGCATCGTCAAACTACGGCTAAACGATACCATCCGCATCAACGGCCAGGTCTTTCCCAAAGGGACTTTGCTTTTCGGCAATGCAATGATCACCAACCAGCGGTTATTACTTGAAATTAAAAATATCCGCATCGGCACCGCCATTATCCCGGTCGGCCTGGTGGTCTATAGTTTAGACGGCTTACCCGGTATCAACGCCCCCGATGCCGAAATAGCAGGTGCGGCGGGTGACGGCGCCAACAACGCCATGGAAAGTATGCAATTCCTGGCGATGGATCAAAATCTCGCCACACAAGCCGCAGCGGGTGGCATCAGTGCCGCCAAAACCCTTTTTGGTAAGAAAGTCAGGCGCATCAAAGTCAAATTAAAAGGTGGCTACCCCATCTTATTGCGTAGCAATCAACTAAAATAATGAGGGTGATGAAAAAAGAAAACGCCGGTTCCCAAACATTCCCTATCGAAATCGAAAAGTGCGTAATTGACACCATAGACACTGGTAAGCTGGAAAAGACAATGCAACTGATCGACTGGACAATTAACTACGATAAGGAATTTTATAAAACCATCTTCCCGGGACCCGATCATACACTCATCAATCACTTGGTCAGTGTTTTTGAACAATTAAGGGTACTGCGGGAGAGCGAGAATCGAATGGGCAAGCATATCTCTGACCAGCTCATGATCAAATATATGAGCGTCCAGCCCCCGGAAAAGTACAAGGAATATATCGCTGAGATTGAGGCGTCCTATGAATTAACCAATAGTAGTAAAGTAAAAGCGAACGAAATGAACGAACAAAATTTAGAATTCTTACAAAAGAACTTGCTGAACCTGGGGTTTGGCGATAAGGTCAATGAGGAAATGGAAAAACTCATCAAGGCCAAAGTGCCGGAGTTTAACCTTACCACCGAACAAACCTACAACAACAAAAAAATGGATTACACCCTGCACTTTAAAGCAGGCGACCAGGGTGATATGTATTTTTTTAACCGCTACGACGCCTCGCTGAAAAACGAGGCTGATCCTACCAAAGACCGGATGCAAACCCTGTATATTAACAAAGGGCATGGCATTACCGCCAAAGAGGCATTTAACCTGATGGAAGGCCGTTCAGTAGAAAAAAAATTATACAATAAGGAAAATGAACCCTATACTGCCTGGCTAAAACTGGACTTCAAGGAAAGGGACGATTACGGTAACCACAAGCTGCAAAAATTCAGCGAAAAATACGGCTATGACCTCGAAAAGATCTTAGCCCAATACCCCATCAAACAATTAGCCGACTCGCAGCAAAAAGAAGAACTCATGCGCTCCCTCAAAAAAGGCAACGCCCAGCAAGTAACCATAGAAAAAGACGGCCAAAGCCATAAATACTACCTCGTCGCCGAACCGCAGTATAAGCAGATCAACGTCTATGACCAAAGCATGAAAACCGTCAAACGCGAATCACTGAAACTGGACAACACCCAGCAAAAAACAAAGAAAAACCAACAGGAGAATACCAACAAACAATCCCGAAAACAAAAAGTTCATTAACCATCTCAAAGCCCCGAAAGGGGCTTTTTTATTAGCCACCGCGAAGAGACATTTTATCTTTCTCTACAAACTCAAAACTGATATTGACCGATAACGAACTCCGGTTGCAATAAACTTTTCCAGCATGGCCGACAATAGTCTTAGGAGGGATATTTTTTAGATGACGTTTCAATCATGGAACTAAGTTTTGCAAAGTCGATCAGGCTCATTTGGTGCTCAATTTGGGATTGAAAATCTCTCGCATCCGGAGAAAAATAGGAGCTGGTGACTACCATGCCTGCGGTTGCCCGGTCAAAATTAATGCGGCCCAAAAGCTGGGTGACGACATCGACACCCACCGGGCGATCCGGGCGGTAATGTTTACATTCCGCATAAACCATGAAATTGCCGATATCGCTTCGGTTCATAATGATCAGGTCCTTGCCACCATCCCGTGTTTGTTGCGTCAACTCCACGTGGTAACCTTTTTCCATAAATAGTTCTGCAACCAATTCCTCAAACTGCCGCGGCGACAATTCACGCACCGCCTCAGGTCTGCGCCCGATACGGTCCAATATTCGCTGGTTGACCAAACGTAGCTCAGTGATCAGCGGCGGGGTATGTTCCAGGATAATCGCCGGTCGTTCCAATTCGTCGATGATCAGCGGGTTCCGGTAAAGAAAATCATCCGGGGTGACTAGCATGAGCAGGTGCGAAATAATCATCGCCGGGTTTCCCTGATGTTCAGCCAGCATATCACGTACGGTCATGACGACATCCGGATATTTGTCCGAGCGCTCGCCGAAAAAGTCGGCCAGCCTGCGTACATCAGTCTCATTGAGGCCTCGTAAACGCAACACATGGGCATTCGATTCAAAGACTTTCTCATTGATCTGCTGTTTCGCCGACAGGATCACCCGGTAGCCCAAGTGACGTCCTTCCTTCAACATCGTCGCGACTTTTTCCCGGATGGACTTGGATAAAATTTGGTCGAAATCATCGATAACGAGTAGCTCCGGAAAAGCATTCATATTAGGCCGCCGCAGCCGCGAGATTAAAAAGGGAGCGAGCAAAGTTTCATTCATTTCTATTTCATGCCCGCGCAGAAAAGTGGTATTCAAATACCCCACCGGGTTCTTAGCAGCAAATGCCTCCAATAAAGCCGTCTTACCAATTCCGGCCTCACCATAAACGATCACATGCCCCCAAAAACGCTGCTGCGATAACTCATGAATTTCCCGGGCACGGTTCTCTAATATGATCGCCTTAAATTCCTCGCTATTGATAAGTTTAGATTTCATGGTCGGATTTAAATTTTAATGCCTCCAAATTTTCAGGTGTAGCTTGTTGCTCAGCGAAATCCAGGTTTTCTTTCATAAACCATTTTGGCGAATAACACTCCAGAAAAATCCGGAGAAACATCGGGACAGAGATTTGAAATGCAGGCCGATCCGGTATATGGGGCTGGAAAAGGAAAGCAAAATTAGGTTGGTCTGCCGGGAGCATATCATAACCGCGTTTCAAGGCATAGGCTTTCATAGGTTCTGTGTCTAACGCCATCATCACTACAAATTCACCTTGTAAAAAAGATAAATAGTCTTCGGTACGCTGAAATATCTTTACCAAGGGTAAACAGGCGATTTCAATAAACTTGTGTTCGTTGAGTGAAAGCAGATGCGGTGCCGAACGGAAACCTTTTAACGCATCTTCCGGCGGTTCGAAGCGGGAGCCAACCCAGTATACCAATCCTTTTTCGGGTTTGCCGAAATGAGAACCGCTGCTCCTTGCGGTAGCGATATACTCGTTAAGCTGACTGATGTAATGCTTTGTCTTCGAAGTCTGGCTCAGCCGGATGCGTTGTGCGTCTTGCATACCGGGCACCGCCATCGGCTCGTCATCCAGCAGGTATTTCAGCAGGGTGCCGCCGGCCTCCATTTGGCGCTGCACGCGCGGGTTCTTAGCGAGCGACTTACTGGATTTTAATTCTATGGGGAACCAAACGTCATGGTCTTTGATCACGGTCAAATCAAAATACCGCAGATAATTGGTCAGGTCGTTGAGGATGGCGATACCGCCGGCCTTAAAAGTATAGCGAAGCATTCTTCGTTCAAAACGGCTGCCCTTTTTGTTGCTGATAAAACCCGCGTGCTGTTTTTCTGACATCGGTTTAATATCGTGCCGGCTGATAAACGTATAAGCCATCGCATCCCCAATGGAACGATATACAAATAACAGTTTTTCATTCGTTTCGATACGAACCTCTTGCTGTTTGATTCCCTTTTTTAATTGTCCAGCAACTAATTTGGGATGCTTTTTGGTTAACTCGTTTTTGATGCGCTTGATCTCTGCCCGGGCCCCGCGGATACGGTTCTCTGTATCCGTAAGCTGAACAATCAGCCTTTCCTGCATCGCAAGCCATAACGGTCCGCTTTCCATGGGCTTTTTCTCCGCCTCATGCAACAAGTCGATGGTCTTTTTTAACCCGGCAAGGTACTTTCCAAACATCTTAAAATCGTTTAACCTCAGAGACCTCGTTAACGCTGCCTTGCTGGTAAAAATCAGAGTACATTGAAAGGCGAACCACCTTGGTTTTATTTTTCCAGCGGACCTCTACATTCAGCTCCAATGCCAATATGACCGAAGTATCTAAAACCTCCGGCTGCTCATTCGGAAACATGGTTTTAAGCTCCTGATGTTCATTCAGATCCACTACGGCAGCATGTAATTCCGTGGTATTACTTACCCGGGCAAGATGGAACCGGTTAATTTCGTCGGCCAGGGGCTTGTTAAAGAAAAACGATGGCAAATCCGTCTTACGGATAACGATAAATGAGCTCCGCATTGACGAATGATCCGTGTACTGGACCGGAACAATAGGTATACCTTTATAGCTGTTAGGAGTTAATCTATCAATTCCATGTTGTTGAATGACGACTTCCAGCAGGATGCCAAAGTTAAGCAGCAGGTGCTCATCGGGGTTAAGGTGAAGTTTATCGATGGCCTCGAAAAATTGCGGGGCACGGAACAGGTAGGACTGTATGGCTTTACTTCGAAAAAGACCGGTTAGCTGCCGGGTAAATTCACTCGCGATCTCGTTAGCAAAGAAAGAATCGTAGTCCAGATAAGTCGTGCCCTGATCGCTGGCAAAAGCAGCCTTGTGGTAAAGAACATAGCCTCCTTTAATCTGGCTGGATTCAAACTGCGTGGCAATCTGCTGCTCGTTTTGAATGTTGCTGTAACTTGCAATCCGCGCATCAATGATACGGGCCGACATTTCCCGGAATGCCCTTTTTTTATCTTCTTCCGCGCGTTGCTCCACCTCTGTGGCGGCATAAGCCGCTTTAACATTTTCTAGCAGCCGGTCAATAATCCGTGTCGGCAGGGCCTTTTGCTGACGCTCGGCCCAATCTCCGGTGATCGGCTCATAACCCAAGGCTTTAAGTAAATCCTGATCCTGCTGAATTTCTTCCACCAGTTTTTTAAAGTATGGGAGATATTGTATCCACGCCGTCCGCTCTTCCTGGGTATCCGGGCCTTGAGGTTGTGCCACGGGTTCATACCCGTACCATTGCGAAATGAGGAAATATTGCCGGATAAAAAGCAGCGCGGTATAACGAGCGATATAATCCCGGCTTAAAAATTCTCCCTGAATGCCATCCTGGTCAGGAAATTGGTAGCGGCCAATGTAAAACATACCATCCGTTGTCCAAAACCGGAAAAATAGCGCCAAAACCATATTCATCGTCAATGGCAATAACTCGTAACGCACCGGAATGCTGGTCGTGTGATTGAACAACCGTTTCAATAAGTGATAGCGCTTTTCATACAATAACATGCCGCCCAGGGCGGTATGAAATTCAAAAAACCGCTGCCGCTCGCGTTCCCGCTGATCTACTGCGGCTTGATTGCGTATAACATGAAAGTCATTTTCATCGTGTTGCCAAGGTAAGGGCGCAAGCGCAGTGGTGATAAGCTGATGTGAATTTTGCCAGAATTCCTCTACGAAATCTTCCCGTTTTAATTTCAACATCAGTTTAAGGTTATTCCATAACCAAGCATAAGTCAGTTCATCTATAAAATTATATTCCCGGCTGCCGATGAGCCAGCGGCCGCTGGCCGCGGCAAAACCTACATTCCGGACTTTCCAATAATCCGTTTTGCTGCTGTGAAAAATAGTATCATAGACCATCTCGTAATAGGCTACGGGATATTTCACCGGCTCTTCTCCTGTTTCGGCGCGCCAGTTAATAAATAGTTGTCCGAAATGGGCCCGGAGAGTTGCCACTAATTCCGCATCCTGAAGATCTATTCCAAAGAAAAGCAGCCTGGTAAGCGCCCTGAAAATAAGTCTGTCCTCGTTATCCGGTTGCTGACGGAGGAATGTCGCTAACAACGGGGGAATATAAAATTGAAAGATTCTGCGGGTAAACAGGAAAAAAGCAATCAGGAGTAAGGCAGTAATCAACGATAGCAGGATTTCCGCCCAATCATGAAAGACCGTCTTTTCCTGCGGTAATGGCTGCCAGTTGATGATCCAGATGATTTGTATGGCGACAATAGCGATTGCAGCGATCAATAAAGCCTGAAATGCGCGAAACTCCCTGCATTGTCTGAAAAGCTGTACGATAATTACGCTTTTATATTTTTCATCCAGCCGCGTAACTACCGTCAATGAAATCGGATAGGCCAACCCGAGTATGGCAATGATGAAATAAATACTGGTATCGTTGATAGGCATCGGTTGCGGAAAGGTTTTATCGAAGTTACTATATCATTTGATATTTTTACGTGATGAAACAGCATTTTTTACCCCAATGTTATCTCCGGGAATTCTGCAATGCGCAAGATAAGCTGTACACGCTGGATATTGATTTGCTGAAGTTCAAGCGCAGGGTATTTCCTGAATTGAAAACGACCGCTGAGGTATGCCGGAGTATCGATTATTACAAAATTGAAGGTGATTTTGAAACTCAGTTCCAACATTTGAGCGGACTTGATCCACTGTACCTGGAAAAGAAATTCCATGAATATGAAAGGGAATATCCTAAAATCATCAGCAAGATTAAGGCCCGCGTAGCCGAGCTGACCGTTGCCGAGGCGCATTTATTCCTATACGCCATCATCGATATAAAAATACGAAACCCCTATTTTCGCAAATCAGCGGTGGAAACAAAGAAGCAAACGGTAATCGACCAGCTTTTTGACAGTTACCGGGAGGAACTGGCTAAATTGCAACTGACTGATTCCAGAGAAGTCCGCCGCAAAGAGGTGCTATTGGATGAAATGGACAAGATGAAAACCAAGATCATGGCAGATAAGGATTTCGATCGTAAAACCCACTTGTCATCGATGGTGCTTAGAAAAACAGAAACGGACAGTGTTCAGGATAAAATAGCCTGTCATCTAATGCAATTTGAATGGCGGCTGCTACATGATCATAACGGCTTTTTAACAACCGACAACCCCGGGGTTAGCATCGATCCGGAAAACCGGCCCCAAAACACCAAATTTGATACCGACTTTTTCTTTTTTTTGCCACTCACGCCGCATTATTGCCTGGCAATTTCTTCCAATACGCCGGACGCAGCTTACCTAAAAAATCAGCAAGTCAAACAATTGTGCTATTTTGAAAGCACGAAACATTTTACCCATAAAATCAACGAAATGCACGGCTACCATGTGACTAAACATTTGTTTTCCAATAACCAGAAGCTTATAGAGGTCATTGCCAAAAAGATCAATCTAACTGCTGGTTTATGAGTCGCCAAACATCGTAACTTTACGAAATGGAAGGGCCATTTTTTGAGATTGATGGAAAAGATATGTATTTGGCTCCTTTTGCTGTGCCCATACCGGAAGGCTATGACAAACCGGTTAATGCCAGCGGCGATATTTTTCCAGATTGCTGCCCCTATCATCAAGGTATACTCAGCCACGCAACGGCATGGTTTAAAAAGTTCCCCAACTGCTGTCCTCAGCATTTGGAAATGTCCAGAGGAGGTAATTTCAACATTGGGAATTATCCTGATGTGCCGCAAAAAATACTACAACAAGTATCATACACCGAATATCATGTTTGT
>Ga0206874_1007_pt1 | contig 62808 bp, 63 predicted proteins | sample Alteio_BWOrgCont_12_FD_152629 | JGI IMG/M metagenome (GOLD analysis project Ga0206874, IMG submission 152629) | Enriched cells from forest soil in Barre Woods Harvard Forest LTER site, Petersham, Massachusetts, United States -... | ecosystem: Environmental > Terrestrial > Soil > Temperate forest >...
TTTTTCGTTTAAGTTGTTGTTGCGGATAAAAAATGCATGGCAAAACAATCAGTAAGTAAGATTATTGTACCATTTGTTAATTGATAATTAATATTGTTTTTTAATGCCTATTTTATATCTTGCAAATCCTAATTAATTGCTAATTGTTTAAAATGAAATCAAAATCATCTGATATTAGTACGGTTATTATTGTAAATAAAAGTGGTCAGAGTACTAAGTCATTACAGGTAAAAACCAAGCACATCAGCCGTTTCAGGCACTATGCTTTAGGTATTTTTGTTGTTATCGCCTTACTTTCGGGTTCTGTTATTTATTTAAGATCGCAAAACCAGCGGCAACAGGAAGAAAAAGAGCAATTAATAACACAGCTTACAAAACTTAAAGGCACTATCCCTGTAACCCTTTCCCAGGGTAATAAAGCAGATGTTGCCCAGGCATACGTTCAAAGCATTGAAGGCAAACTCCAAAAAATAAACGATTATTTACGTAAGCGCGGCTTAAAGGGCTTCTCTACCAAAGCTGTTGGCGGCAATGGCAATGCCGAGGCAGCTAAGCTTTCGGATACGGAAACCTATTCGTTATATGATGAATATTTAAACCGTTTGGTACATACGGTTGCCTTTACCCCAATGGGCTACCCGCGTATCAGTTCACTAACTTCTTATTTTGGATACCGGAGCGATCCTTTTAATTCAGCCAATGCAGAGTTTCACCCGGGTATAGATTTTAAAGGGAATCGTGGTGATGAAGCAAAATGCACAGCAGATGGTAAAGTAGTTTTTGCAGGCTGGTATGGCGGATACGGTAATTGTGTACGTATTGCACATGCAAATAATTATGAAACACTGTACGGACATCTTTCACGCATTGTTGTAAAAGTTGGCGAGGAAGTTACAACCGGACAAAAAGTTGGCGAAGTGGGCTCAACGGGTCACTCAACCGGCAACCATTTACATTACGAAATTCGTAAAAACGGTAAAGCGGTAAATCCTATTAGTTTCCTTACACTCAATAATTAATAACCCAATTTTAAACTATGGCTTTTTTCTCAAAAAAAGATAAAGTTGCATTGGATTTGCAATCAATATCAACCCTCATCAGTGAAGACTGTATTTTAGATGGTAATTTAAAGGCCCCAGCCTATGCCCGTATTGACGGCCAGGTAACCGGCGATGTGATGGTTGATGAAGGTTTAATTTTAGGAGAAAAAGGATCGGTATTGGGAAATATCATTACCAAAGAAATGGTTGTTTATGGTACAGTTACCGGCAATTTGCAGGTAAACTCCCTCGAAATAAAAGCCACCGGCAAAGTTACCGGCGAAATAAGAACGCAAACTCTTGCGGTTGAAAATGGCGCTGTTTATAACGGCAGCCTCTCCATGACGCAAAACAATAAACTGGCGCAAACCCACAAATTGAGCAAACCCGCTCAAAAGGTAATTGAAGTTGGTTGATTGGGTTAGATTAGGTTGATTAAGTTAAGTAGTTGATAAGCCTGACAATTGCATACTGTACTAAAAGCTACTGCCTACTGCAAAACTGCTACTCAAACTGCCTACTGCAAATTGAAAACTGCAAACTGATAATTGCCCTATGACAACTAATCCACCCAAATTTCATTTTGATGAGCTGATAGACTATTTTTGTTGAAAAAACAGAAAAACTATGTCGTCAGTAGAAACCGCTTACACTAAGTACAAAGTAAAAGATATTTCGTTGGCTCAATGGGGTCGCAAGGAAATTGAATTAGCTGAGGCTGAAATGCCTGGCTTAATGGCTTTACGTAAAGAGTACGGCCCATCAAAAGCATTAAAGGGTGCACGCATTGCAGGCTGCCTTCACATGACTATACAAACTGCCGTTTTAATTGAAACGTTGATTGAGCTTGGCGCCGAAGTTACCTGGTCGTCATGTAACATATTTTCAACCCAGGATCATGCCGCTGCTGCTATTGCTGCTGCCGGCGGCGCTGTTTATGCCTGGAAAGGCATGAATGCCGAAGAGTTTGACTGGTGCATTGAACAAACTTTATTTTTTGGCGAAGACCGCAGACCATTAAACATGATTTTGGATGATGGCGGCGATTTAACCAATATGGTTTTAGATAAATACCCTGAGCTGATTGCCGGCATTAAAGGTTTATCAGAAGAAACTACTACAGGTGTTCACCGCTTATACGAGCGCATGAAAGCCGGTACATTACCAATGCCTGCAATTAACGTAAACGACTCGGTTACCAAATCGAAATTTGATAATAAATATGGCTGTCGTGAATCATTGGTTGATGCCATCCGTCGCGCAACTGACGTAATGATGGCCGGTAAAGTGGCTGTTGTTTGCGGTTATGGTGATGTAGGTAAAGGTTCTGCCGATTCATTACGTAATTCAGGCGTGCGTGTAATTGTTACCGAAATTGACCCTATCTGTGCTTTACAGGCAGCTATGGAAGGCTTTGAAGTGAAAAAATTAGGTACTGCTATTACTGAAGCTGATATTGTAGTTACTGCAACAGGTAACAAAAACATCGTTCGCGAAAAGCATTTCCGTGCGTTGAAAGACAAAGCTATTGTTTGTAACATAGGTCACTTTGATAACGAGATTGACATGGCCTGGTTAAATGGCGCATATGGCAATACCAAAATAGAAATTAAACCACAGGTAGATAAATATACCATTGATGGTAAGGACCTGATCATATTAGCTGAAGGCCGTTTGGTAAACTTAGGTTGTGCTACAGGTCACCCAAGCTTTGTGATGAGCAACTCATTCACCAACCAAACTTTGGCACAATTAGAGCTTTGGAACAATGGCGATAAATACGAAAACAAAGTTTACACCCTGCCAAAACATTTAGACGAAAAAGTTGCCCGTTTACACCTTGCTAAAATTGGTGTTGAGCTGGAAGTTTTAGACCAGGATCAGGCTGAATACATTGGTGTAACTGTTGATGGTCCGTTTAAACCGGAATACTACAGGTACTAATTAAAAATTCAAAAGTAAAAATTCAAAAAGGGCATGATTTTAGGATCATGCCCTTTTTTGCTGCCTGTTGCCGTGGTAAGCCTGAGCGTTCCACTTTTTCACGCGGAACACCCGGAACATTGCGAAACACGCTCATTATCAGGTTGTTTGCCTTTTACAAATCAGCTATCTTAGCTAAGTTATTGATAATCAATCACTCTTGTTTGCTCAGAATATGGTAAAGACGGTTTTCATCGCTGCCGCGAGTTTAGCGCAGCGTAACTCGTGGTAAAGCATGTTGTAAGCTTCCAGCTTACAACGCTAAACAAGCAACAAAATATCAATTAAACCTTTACCACCGGCATAATCCCTTGCGCTACTGTATAAGTAATGTTCCGGTTCATCCACCCATCCGGCAGTTACCGGATTATTATGGATATAATCAAGTTTTTGATCCATCACCTCGCTGCTCCATAATTCAACAGGATGACTTTCATCTTGCTGCCAAAACTGGTAAGTTTCATTATTAGGATTTTGTGTGCCTTCCCGTTCAAAAAACCATAGCATCCATTCGCGGCGGCTTTCCTGCATATTTTCGCGGATGGCTTTGGCTATTTTTTTAGAGGTGTGTCTTTTAATATCCCTTAAAATGCTGCCTATGGGTTTGTCTTTTGTACCTATTATTAAATGCACATGGTTGCTCATCATAACCCATGCATATAATTCAAGTCCTTTGTTTTCCATACAATACTTAAGGCTCTCAACCAGTATATCTTTATATTCTCTCCTGGTAAATACGTCTATCCACCTTACTACCGTAAAAGTTACAAAGTACAGGTGTTCCTGGTTATGAATTTATAATTTCGGCTCATGAGCTAAATTTAATAAAATTTGCAGCATGTTGGAAATTTACTAAAGCTGGAAGCTTTCGTAATGCTTTACCACGAGTTACGCTGCGCTAAACTCGCGGCAGCGAAGCGAAGTAGGTATTATAACAGCTCATGTGATTTTTTAATGAGCGTAAAGACTTTAGGTGTAAGCTCATTTAAAGAATAAAGTTTGATATGATTTCCATAGCGCCCGGCGTGAAAAACACTCTTGGTCACTGCAATTTCTTCAGGAATTTTTTCTGAATAAAATTTCAGTTCCAGGTATTTTTTCATAGGGCGAATAACAAAAAAGGTTTGATTATGAACAAACACAATGGTGTGAGCCGAACAACTAACAGTAACCCCGTCCCAATCTGTAATTTCGGCCAGTAATTTATCAAATGCCAAAATAAGCTCTTCACTTTGGCCCACTAACAAACTGTGAATGCTTACTTTAATGCAGTAATGCCCCTGGTTCGGCTTTTTTAGTTCGCGCTCGCATTTAGGGCATATCCAGCTCATAGTTGTCCCTTTTTGTTAATTACAATTTATAGCATCTGTTCATTAAATATTAATCATTCCGGCAAATCTGTCAAAATCATCTATATTCATCAATATCGATGTAAATTCTTTACCGCCACCATATAATTTATCAATCTTAACGGGATCTTTAAAAGAGATAAGCACATTGCCGCTATTTTTAATTACACCACCTTTAAAATAAAGTTCTTCCGGATGGCTATCATTAACGATTTTTTTTACTGATACAACATTACTGATATGAGTAGTAACCAGCCAGCGTAAACCGGTGCGCAATATTAGCTGATCACTGCTTACCAGCACCTTGCGCTTTAAAATTGCCGACAGATCGGCAATTAAAAAGATAGCGCCATATAAAGAAAGAACGGTGACTACTACAGCCGCCGTATTGCTCCACCTTCTCAATAAAAGATGAAATGCTACAATTTCAACACTCATTGCAAGCAACAGCATACACCAAATGGCCACATAGCCAAACTCTTTATGAGTGCTGAAAGTATGGCTATGTTTTAACACAGATTTTTCTTTTTTCCAAAACAGCAGGCCGTACCGTAATACCGCCAGTTCTGATGCTAAAACTTTTATGGCAAAAGTGTCCCCAAATACATCCGCCATTGCCGCCCTAAGGTTAAAAACCGGATCAGCAAAGCTTAGCTGGTGGGCTCTATAGAATCTTCTTATACTGTTAAATTTAGTAACCGCGTAAATAACAAAACCCAGTTCCGCTACTGCAGTCAGTTTACGAACTTGCAAAATGTATCCACGTTGATGTTGCGGCAACAATAAATAGGCAATAACACAGCATACCGTTAAAACCAGGAACAAGCTTTTCGCCGGTTTTTTTAGTGGCCTTACAATTATTAAATAATAGAGTGCGGGGAATGTAATTAAAAAATCAGCCAACAGGCCATCGGCAATTTTATCTTTAGCGGCAACAGGAACCGCATGCAAAAAAAATGCACCGCCAATAAAAATGGTGAAAGCAATTGCTGTTATAAATAAAATATTGTGATTTAATTTGAGTGAGATGGCCGTCATAAATTTACATTATCATAAATAGGGTAATATAAGAATTTTTAGCTGTGCAGATGAGTTAATGTAAATTTAACCACATATCAACATACTCACCTATTTTTTCGTTAGCACATCTGAAATCCGCACATTTACGCATCTTTCTCATAAACAGCATCGTTAATTTTTATATCTTTCAACAGTATTTATTACTCATGGACAACGCCTATTATATTTTACAAGACGGGGAACAAAAGGGCCCGTATACTTTTGATGAACTAACCGAAATAGGTTTAGATATTCATACCAGGGTTTTATCGCCTTTGGCCGATACCTGGCAGGATGCCTGTGACTTACCGGAATTTTACTTGTACTTTGAAGCGCATGGAATATATTTCCCAACGGAAGATAATCTGGCTTCGTTTGGGTGGCGGCTGCTGGCGTATGTAATAGATTATGTGATCTTATCTTTCGTAATGCAGTTTATATTTTTGGCCTTAGCTTCAAGGGGGATAACATTCAATTTGCAATCCTACAACGACCTGGTAAAGCTATCGATTACCGAAATAATGGAGCTGCAGCTTATCTCCAGCATTACTCTGATTCTTTATAACTGGCTCTGCGAGGCATCGCCTATGAAAGGCAGCTTCGGCAAAAAATTGTGCAAAATTGTAGTTGTTGATCAGGACGGTGTTGGGCAAACTTATTTAAATGCACTTTTGCGGAGTGCCGGCAAGGCCCTGTCTGTATTTTTTCTTTACACAGGCTTTTTAAGCATATTCTTTTCAGAACACCGCCAGGCTTTTCACGATTATATTGCGAAAACATATGTGGTGAAGCTGTAAGAAGTTCATGGTTCATAGTTGATAGATCTTTTCGTCGGTAAAGCTGAGCCAACAAGATGATTTTCCATGAACTATGAACTATGAACTAAAATAACCTGTCCTTCATCACCAAAGTTCCGGCAATCATATCGTGCAGGCATTGTTGTTTTTTATTAAAAAAGCTGAGCAGGTAACCAATAAAAAAAGTGAGCACTGATAATATCTTGGCTAAATTTCTGCCGACCGCATGGGCTAAACTTATCCTGTTACCCTCCATATCACAAACTTTTATGCGCAATATCTGCTTGCCGTAGGTAGCTTGTTTTGCTGAACTTTCCATAAATATATGGCAGATGAATTTTGCTAATGGAATTACTGCCAGCAGACTGAATGCTATAGCAATACGTGTTGCCTTATCATCAATAACTAAAGTGACCGCAAATACTACAAGGATACAAACGCCCGAAACAAAAAACCAATCAAGCGCCGAGGCCAGCAAACGTTGATCAAAGTTGCCAAAGTATTGAGGGATAAGCGATTGCTTGCTGAAGCCCAAAAGTTCGCGCAGCCCGGCAATTTCATGAGCTTCTTTGTAGTCATCCATCCCGGCGGTTCTTACAAAATCGCCGGGTTTTATACCAAATTCTTTTAACTGCTCAATATTGAATGGGCCTTCGGGTTTACCGTTTATTACCAGTGTATAGGTTTGGCTCATTCAGCAGTTTTTAGCAGCATTAAAATTCAGCATTCTTCGGATATCTCGGGAAAGGAATTACATCCCTGATGTTACCCATGCCGGTAACAAACAATACCAAACGTTCAAAACCTAAACCAAAACCTGCATGCGGGCAAGCGCCGAACCTGCGGGTATCCAGGTACCACCAAAGCTCGTCTTTGGGTATGCCCATTTCGTCCATGCGTTGTTCCAGCTTGCCCAAACGTTCTTCACGTTGCGAGCCGCCAACAATTTCGCCAATGCCCGGGAAAAGGATATCCATGGCGCGTACGGTTTCGCGGCCATTTGCATCAGGCTCATTCTGGCGCATGTAAAATGCTTTAATCTCTTTGGGATAATCAGTTAATATCACCGGTTTTTTAAAGTGCTTTTCAACCAGGTAGCGTTCATGTTCCGATTGCAGGTCCGTTCCCCAGCCTTCAACATGATATTGGAATTTCTTTTTCTTATTTGGGGTCGACTCTTTTAAAATATCAATAGCCTCGGTATAAGTTAACCGCTCAAAATCGTTATCCAAACAAAACTGCAGCTTTTCGGTAAGGCTCATTTCAGAGCGATCCTGCTGCGGTTTTTGTTTTTCTTCTTCAAGCAAACGTTGGGTTAAAAACTCAATATCCTCCGCGTTTTTTTCCAGCGCATATTTTATTACGTATTTCAGTAATGCTTCAGCCAGGTCCATGTTATCCACCAGGTCATAGAATGCCATTTCCGGCTCTATCATCCAAAATTCAGCCAAATGGCGGGTGGTATTAGAGTTTTCGGCGCGGAACGTTGGCCCGAACGTATAAATATCACTTAAAGCCATCGCACCCAGCTCGCCTTCCAGCTGACCGGAAACGGTTAAGTTAGTAGCCTTTCCAAAAAAATCTTCTTTAAAATCAATTTCACCGCTTTCTGTTTTAGGTGGGTTTTCCAAATCAAAATTGGTAACATGGAAAGTCTCCCCCGCCCCTTCCGCATCCGAAGCGGTGATAATAGGTGTATGCAGGTAAACAAAACCCCGGTCCTGGAAAAACTGATGCACCGCAAAAGCCAGGCTGTTGCGTACCCGGAAAATTGCGCCGAATGTATTGGTACGAAAACGCAGGTGTGCTTTTTCGCGCAAAAATTCAAGCGTTTGTTTTTTTGGCTGCAAAGGGTATTCTTCAGGATCGCAATCGCCTAATATTTCAATTTCTTTGGCTATAATTTCAAACTTCTGTCCCTGCCCCAATGAGGGAATTAATTCGCCGGTAACGCTGATAGCCGCACCAAAGGTTATCCGTTTAAGCAGGGCTGGATCTGTGTTTTCAAAATCGACAACAATTTGAATATTATTATTTGTTGAGCCATCATTCAGGGCAATAAACCGGTTTTGACGGAAGGCGCGTACCCACCCCTTAACTGTTACATCAATACCCGTTTGTTCACTTTCCAGTAATGCTTTGATCTTAATCCGCTGGCTCATATAAATATATTTGAGGGGCAAAAATACGATTAATGAATGATTGTCTGAATCAGAATTTACAGAATTCAAAAATTAACAAAATAAGCAGCGGGGATATTTTTAATATCGCAAACCTACTGACCTTTTTGCTTTTTAACATAAACAGCTATTACTTAATTTAATTGTTTCCTGTCAGTAAACTTTATATATTTGTTTTAAATGAATATTGTTTCTAAACCAACTATAATTAATTACATTGAAAAGTATCCTGCGGCATCAACTGCATTATTAGCATGGCATAAAGCTTTCTCAAAAGCATCATTTAATAACTTTAACGAATTAAAAGAAGTTTACAATAATGCGAGTATTATTAACAATAAGCGGGTTATCTTCAACATAAAGGCAATTCATTTCGTTTGATAGTTTCTGTAGACTTTAAAAGAAAGTTTTCATATGTTATTTGGTTTGGGACTCATGAAGAATACAATAAAATTGATGCTGCAACTGTTGCATATATAGAGATATAACTCCTGCCAAAAACAAGCGGAGCCAGCTTGAAAAACTCTGGCAAAAAACAATGAATAATGAATGGAAAGTTTTAAAAACAGAACCTGAATATAAAAAAGCCCTTAAAAGGACAATTGAACTTTTTCATGCTGATGAGAATACGTCAGAAGGAGAAGAGTTGGATTTATTATTGTTATTAGTAAAAGACTATGAAGATCGTCATTACCATATACCTGATCCTGACCCCATTGAAGTAATTAAATTGAAATTGGAAGAAAAAGGGTTAAAACAAAAAGACCTTGAACACATCATCGGATCAAAAAGCTATGTTTCACAAGTATTATCCGGTAAAAAAGAACTTACATTGAAAATGGTTAAGGGATTACATCATTATTTAGGCATATCAGCCGATATACTTTTGGCAGACAGCAAATAATTATTATTCCTATAATGGATTGCAAATCTCTTAATCCTTCCTACAAAGGTGGCAGTGCAATCCAAAATTGTCCGTTTGTAAAATTTGCCGTATTACTAAACCCGGAAGCTCCTGATGTTTTTACAAAGTTTAATTGAAAATTGCCGGTGGCAATGCGGGTTACATAGTTATAACTTGTAAAAGTTACTGTATTGGTTTGGGTTGTATCAAGTTTGTAAGTAATAGCATTATTGGCCGCATCCGTGGCAGAATATGATCCCTGGTTAGCTTTAGTAAGCTTATAATTACCCACCCCGTTAAATTTTATCTTAAATATAATATCCTCATTGCTCGTTGCATGAAATCCTTGCACAGCAAGCGTGTCGTTTGTAAGAACTTCGGTTGATGGTTGCGCCAGCCAGGCAGAGCCTTGAAAATCGGCGCCCACAAATAAATTGTTAGCAGGGTTTTCGGTGCTTTTTTTGCACGAAAAAATTAGCAGTGTACCGACAACAAATGCAGCAAATAATATAGCTTTCATGATATAAATTATTACGAATGTATATTGACTATACGTTAAATCAATATAAATCGCTACAAGCAGATCATAAATTTATACATTTTATTAAAGATTGATGAAAGCTTAAAAAAGCTATTTTTGCGAAGCACGTTTTTGCCGGATTATTAATGATCACCAAACCCACCATTGACCGTATTATGGAAGCCACCGACATTGTGGAGGTGATTGGCGAGTTTGTGCAGTTAAAAAAACGCGGCGCCAATTATGTAGGGCTTTCGCCTTTTGCCAATGAGCGCACACCATCGTTCACGGTATCGCCGGCAAAAGGGATCTTTAAAGACTTTTCATCGGGTAAAGGAGGTTCGGCCATTACCTTTTTAATGGAGCTGGAAAAATTCACTTACCCCGAGGCTTTAAAATGGCTGGCAAAAAAATACAGCATCGAGGTTGAAGAAACTGTTGAATCGATTGAGAACAAAGAGGAAGAAAATCATCGCGAAAGCCTGATGATAGTTACCGGTTATGCCGCCAAGTTTTTTCATGAAAGCCTGCTGGATACTGATGAAGGTAAAAGCATTGGCTTAAGCTATTTTAAAGAGCGGGGTTTTAGTAATGATACCATTAAAAAATTTGAGTTAGGCTACTCGCCCGATCAATGGGAGGCATTTACCAGCCAGGCTTTAAAGGAAGGCTACCAGCAACAGTTTTTAGAGGAGAGCGGGCTTTCGGTTAAACGGGATAACGGATCACTTTATGACCGATACCGTGGCCGTGTAATGTTCCCGATACATAGCTTTACAGGCAGGGTAATAGCCTTTGGCGGACGCACACTAAAAAGCGATAAAAACGTACCCAAATATGTAAACTCACCCGAATCGGAGATCTACCATAAATCAAATGTGCTGTATGGTTTATACTTTGCAAAAAAGGCAATCCGCGAGGAAGACAATTGCTTTTTAGTAGAGGGTTATGCCGATGTGCTTTCGGTACACCAGGCGGGGATCGAAAATGTGGTAGCATCATCAGGCACCTCATTAACCGTTGAACAGATAAGGCTGATAGGCCGCTTTACTAAAAATATCACTATTCTTTATGATGGCGATGCTGCTGGTATAAAAGCTTCCTTACGTGGCCTGGATATGATTTTGGAAGAAGGCCTGAACGTAAAAGTTGTATTGTTTCCTGATGGTCATGATCCTGATTCATATGTAAGGGACTTTGGCACCAATGGCTTCAAAAAGCACATCGACCAGAATAAAAAAGATTTTATCCTCTATAAAACGGATATCCTGCTAAAGGAAGCGGGAAATGATCCGATAAAAAAGGCGGACGTAATAAGGGAGATTGTTGAAAGCGTTGCTAAAATTCCCGATTCTATCAAAGCATCTGTGTTTATAAAGGAGTGCAGCTATTTATTGCAGATAGACGAGCGGGCATTGCTCTCCGAGCTAAATAAAATGCGGATGGCGAAGGCCAAAAAAGATTCGCAGCAGCAAATTTCAAGGCCGGTACCGGTTGATGAAACGTTGCTTGAAGAACCCGTTTTTAAGGAAGCAAAGGACGATGCCAGCCAGGAAAAAGAGATTGTACGCCTATTGTTATTGTACGGCAACCGGGTGATTGATTGGGACGGCATAGCCAATACCTACATTGGCCCGTTTATGATTGCCGAATTGAGCGATGTTGATTTTGAAAACTCCACCTGCAAAACATTTGTAGAAATTTACCGCAGGGAAGTAGAAAACGGCGTACTACCCGAAGAACAACATTTTATTCATTATCCCGAAAAGGATATTGTTGATTTAACGGTTACCCTGATAGCTACTAAATATACCCTGAGCGAAAACTGGTACGAGATGCACAAAATAATGGTGCCCGACGAGCAGGTGAATATGAAGGCCACTATTTTAGGAGCCATATTCCATCTTAAAAAACAAAAGGTGGGAAAAATACTGGAGGGCCTACGGTCGGAATTGCAAAAAACATCAGTTGAGGCCGACCAGGAGATCTTGCTCAATCAATATATGCATATGAAAAAGGTTGAAAAAACCATTTCCGATTATTTAGGTTCTGTAATATTAAAATAATGGCTCAACACCTCGACCTGGGCCGCAAGGGCGAAAGCTTAGCTAAAACACACCTGGAAAGTACCGGCTATGAGATTTTGGATGAAAACTGGACCCATGGTAAATTAGAGGTTGACCTGATTGCTTATAAAGACAAGGTGATTATATTTACCGAAGTAAAGGCCCGAACAGGGAACTATTTTGGTGAACCTGAAGATTTTGTGGATGCGCGCAAACAAAAACTTTTGGTTGAGGCAGCAGAAGAATATATTTACCTGATGAATCACCAGGGCGAAGTGCGGTTTGATATAATATCGGTTTTGTTTGATCAAAAAAACAATTACATACTAAAACATATAGAAGACGCGTTTTGGCCTTCTGCCACTTAACTCAATATGAAAAATAAAATATTTCTGATTTTAACAGGCCTTATTTTCATTGCCTGCGGCTGTACAAATAAAAGCAGTCAGGATGATAGTCTCAGCATTAACCCCGAGGCTGGCACCACCTATAAATCAGGCGATGTGGTAGCTGTAAAAGTGCATTATGCAGCCAGCTTAAAACCCGACTCGGTAGTTTACCTGTTAGATTCGGTTAAGATTGCATCAAAAAAAGATTCATCAGAATTAAATCTTAAAACAGACACTTTAAAATTAGGAGCAAAACTGATAACAGCAAGGGTATACTCCGGAGGCAAAAGCAACGAGGTGTCAACCAACGTTATTTTGTTAGCTTCAAAGGCCCCCGAAGAATATACCTATAAGGTTGTAAAAGTTTATCCGCACGATACCAGCGCCTATACCGAAGGTTTGGAATATAACGATGGCTATTTATATGAAAGTGGTGGAAATTATGGAAATTCGAGCTTAAGGAAAGTGGACCTTGCTACAGGGAAAGTGGTTCAGACGACGAAGCTTGATCCTAAATATTTTGGCGAGGGTATTGCCATCGTAGGCGATAAAATAGTTCAGCTTACTTACCGGGAAAAAGTTGGGTTTGTTTATGATAAAAACACATTTAAACTGCTGAGTACTTTTGATAACAATGTTGGTGTAGAAGGCTGGGGCATGGCTTTTGACGGTAAAAAGTTGTATATGGATGATAAAACCAATCGCATATGGTTTTTAAATAAAGATAATTACCACCAGGTAGGTTTCATTGATGTTTATGATGATAAAAAAGCAATTGATAGTGTAAACGAACTGGAGTATGTTGACGGAAACTTATATTCAAACGTTTACACAACGGATACCATATTAATGATCAATCCTAAAACCGGGGCTGTTTTAAGGCGTATAGATATGAAAAACCTTTGGCCGGAAGCTAACAGACCAGCAGACTACGACGAGGTTAACAATGTACTGAACGGCATTGCCTGGGACGAAAAAGGTAAACGCCTTTTTGTAACGGGTAAAAAATGGCCGCATTTATACCAGGTTGAGTTTGTAAAAAAATAACCGTAGTTTAAAGCCCGGCACAAAAGCATACTTGTTATTTATCTTATAGAGCGACTATGGGTACAAATCAAATTGTCGCTTCAAATACCAAACGTTCCTATGGAACGTAAAAATTATTTCTTTATATGTTGCTACCAACCAAACGTCCTTACAGGACGATGTCATTAAGTTTAAGTTAAAGAATAACCACTTTTTCACCCTCTTTTTTGCTTGCAAAAGAGAGGGTGATCGAGCGAAGCAACGATCGGGTGAGTCAATATACGAGCGGCGTTGACGCTCCCGATAGCTATCGGGATGCATTGGCGGTGTGGACTCACCCCGGGTTACTCCGCCAGCTGGCGGATGCCCGGCCCTCTCTTTCGCAAGCGGATAAAGAGGGCAAAATAAAAAAGTTTCCTTACTCGATGACATTGCCTTACAGGACGATTATTGAAGTTTTCATCCCATAGGGATGTCTGGTTGGTAGGATGGGAATAAAACCAGCGTTGTGTGTTCCATAGGAACGCCTGGTGATTATGTGACATTGATTACACCCGGCGGCTATTATCCCGATAGTCATATTTTTTATATTTATTATATTGCATACAAATATTACATTTGGGCATCTTCCCTATGAAAAAAAAAGTATTAATTACCGGCGCCAGCAAAGGTTTGGGCTTGGCCATATCGCAAAAGCTGTCGGCCGAGTATGAATTAATATTACATGCATCAAAACCCAAAAGCTTTAAATCCATAGAACCGGGAAGCCATATTTTATGTGCAGATTTTGCCGATAATGAACAATTAGCCAACTTTTGCAAACAGCTGAAAAAAGAACACGGCGATACCTTATATGCAGTAATAAACAATGCAGGTGTAACATTCGACAAGCCCCTAAATTTTCAGCCCGAGCGTGAAATCGATGCCATGCTCAGTGTAAATTTAAAAGCGCCCATCATGATCTGTAAAACGGCAATGAAAATTTTCGGTTTAAATAAGCAGGGTGTTATTATAAATATAAGCTCTGTCGTGGGCGATACCGGGCACGCTTTTCAGTCAGTGTATGCAGCTACAAAGGCAGGCCTTGTTGCGCTTTCAAAATCATTAGCGCAGGAGGCTGCTGCTTTAAGCGGGGAGCATGATATCCGGGTGTTAAGCGTTTCGCCGGGATTTATTGAAACAGATATGACGGCTACTATCCCGGGTGCTGAAAAAGAAAAGATCCTGAATATGATCCCTGCTAAAAGGTTTGGAAAGGTGGATGATATTGCTGAGGCCATTTCATTCCTGCTATCGGCAAAGGCATCCTATATTAATGGCACTAATATTCATATTAACGGCGGCCTGGTATGAAAATGATTAACCTGCTGGGCACTGCCCCCAAAGAAGTATTATCGCACGGCCCTACCAAGCTGCTGCTTAACAAATACCACTGGCACGTACCCGAATTAGGAATAGTTGCCAGCTATACCCCAAAAGCACGGGATGTAAAAGATCATTTCGGGATATTCAGAGGGGTTGACCAGGTTGAAGCATTCGCACAGGCAACTATCGTATCATGCGGTGCATTTTCGGAACGCCAGAAACAAGATTGTACCTTTGAGAGGCTAAAAGAAATATTTATTCCGGTATTTGTTGGGATAGGCGAGGTTAAATTCCATAACTATTTGGAAAAAGGCGATACCTTTGTTAGCATTGGCAAAATCACGTTTTATAAATTCAGGCAGATGATTTGTGATGGCCGGATCTATAAAGTACCAAAGGGCCTGGATTTAGATGGATATTTTAAAAAATTCACCGAAGACAGATTAGTAAACTATAACCTGGGCAATGATTTCACCCTGGTAGCCGAATTGCAAGATGTTACCGGCAGGGCAATAAAAAAAGAACGTTTATAAAACAACCATAAATAATGGAAAGACAGGAAATAATTGATGGCTTAGTAGAAATTTTAAAAACGGTTAGAACCATAGACCAGGAAAAGTTGAAGAACGTAACTGAAGAAACTGATTTTATTGCCGACCTGAATACGCCATCAACCGAAATGATCAACATCGCCGCCAAGGCAGAGCAAAAGTTCGGCGTTGAGTTTGAAGACGACGATATCGATGATTTGGGATCGAAGGTTAAAGATATTGTTGATTTGATAATACGTACTAAAGAAAGAGAATAATGCAGTTATCAGGCAGAAAAGTGGCAGTTGTTGGCATGGGTGGAGCTTTTCCTGACTGTACTGATATTTCGGACTTTAGCGAAAAACTATTTGCAGGCAAAAGCCTCATCAGGGAATGGGATAAAGCTGTGGCTCACGGTAAAAATATCCGGTCGGTTGTATCCGGTTTTATTACCGAAACCGAAATGAACCTGGAAGCGATTTATTCAACCCTTGCCGAAGATTATCCCGAAACCTATATCGATAAGCTGGAAAGAATCCCGGATGCCAATTTATCAACTGCCGATATCGGCAGCATATGGTCGATGCTGGGAAGCCTGGATGCTATTAAAATGGCCGGCTGGACAGATGGTGAAACGCAGTCGGAAAACACGGGGGTTATCATCGGTTCGGGCGGTGCAGGGCATGTAATTTTACGTTCGGCCTGGCATAACTTTTTTGAGCTGGGTAAAAAAACCCGCATGGCAGGCTCACATACGGTTGACCGGGCAATGGTTTACCGTGATGCGGCCAATGTATCGTGCCTGATAAAAAACAAAGGTGTTTGCGAATCCATCGGCTCGGCATGCGCAACCGGGCTTGGAAATATAGGCTATGCTTATCGCCTTATAAAATTTGGCTTACAGGATCGTGTGATTGCAGGGGGCGTAGAAGGTACCTCGCTGGAAACGTTTATTGGTTTTGATGCCATGCAGGTATTGAGCCGGGGCTTTAGTCCGCAGGAAAGCTCAAGACCATTTGATGCCAGCCGTAATGGTTTTGTATGCTCATTTGGATGCGGCATTGTTGCGCTGGAAGAATACGAAATGGCAAAGGCACGCGGCGCCAATATTTTAGGCGTGATAGATAGTTATTTCAATAACTCCGATGGCGATGGCGATATGTTTTATCCTTCATTTGCCGGTCAAAAAAGATTATGGAAAGGTTTGCTGGGCGATGACGGTTTAAAGCCGGATGTTGTTAAGGTACACGGAACTTCTACCCCGGTTGGCGATGCTATTGAGCTGCTAAGCGTAGTTGATGTAATGGGCGAAAGCGGGTATCATATCTCGGCCCCAAAATCACAGTTCGGGCATATGTTGGGAGCTGCCGGAGCGGTAGAATTTATTACCGCCTTGCTGATGCTTAAAGAGCAAAAGGTATTACCGTGCTTAAATTCAGCAAAACTTAACCCCGAACTGGAAGGCTTTCAAAAAACGGCTAACTGGGCTGGTCCGATAAAACCAATTGAGGCTTACCGCAATCTGCTTCCGCAGCAAAGCTTTACTAAAGAAATTAACCGGGTAACCTGCCTCAATTATGGTTTTGGCGGTACCAACAGCGCAATGACGGTTTCAAAAGACGCATAATGATAAACAACAAAGATAAAGTTGCGGTAATATTTGGTGTGAGGAACGATAGTTCCATTGCCTATAATGTTGCTTTGAAGCTGCATGAGTCCGGTTGTAAAGTTGCGCTGAGCTATGTGGAGGACACCAAAGCCGAGGTTTTATTTTTGATGGAAAAGCTGGGAGTGGATACCCGGTTTGCTGCGGAGGTAGATGTAAGGAACGAATTACAGATAACAGAATTTCTACAGAGCGTTCATGCCGGGCTGGGGCCGATAGATTATATTTTACATGGGGTGGCATTCGGCAATCAACAAGTAATGTGCTACAGTATTCCCGGGAGTGATGTGCCTGCCCCCTCCTACCTGGATATTCCGTTTGAAGATTTGATGGATTCATTTAATATCAGCGCTTATTCGCTACTGAGGATTTGCAGGACGGCCGAACCGTTGTTGGCAAAAAACGCATCTATATTAACGCTTACTTATAACGCATCACAAAGAGTTTTCCCCGGCTATGCGGGAATGGCCATAAACAAAGCCGCGCTTGAAAATATTATGCTTTACCTTGCCAGCTATTTCAGGGAAAAGACGGTAAGGGTGAATGCAATCTCTGCCGGGTTGGTAATGACCACTTCTGCCGGTGGCATTAACGGTGTTCGCAAGCTGCGTAAGCTGGGTAAAATTACTGCACCATTGGGCAACATAGATGCCGGTGATGTTGGCGATGCGGCGCTTTATTATTTTTCGGATCTGTCAAAAAAAGTAACCGGAAATATTCATTTTGTTGATGGTGGTTTTAATATAATGGGTGTAGCAATTGATGAAGAATGAAATTTTAAAAACCATTGATCAATTCAGCATAGACAAAGAATTTGCCGTGGGGAACGACTTGGTTTTTATTCCCGATTTTAAGCAATCGTTAACCCCTTTATTTAAAAACAAGGTCTATACCACAAATGAAATTGCCTATTGCGATTTATTTGATGACCCGTTACTACGCTATGCCTCCACATGGGCCGCAAAGGAGGCAGTTTATAAAGCGTTGAAACAACTGGACGCAACAGCTATCGGATGGAAAAAAATAGAAATTTTGCGTGAGAAAATTGCCGGGCAACCAAAGGTTGTTCTGCATCAGAACACGGATAAATTTAAAATAAGTTTAACCATCTCGCATGACGGCGATTATGTTTGGGCGGTAGCTTTTATACAACCTAATTTGTAAAATGACCCAGCATACTTTTATAAACGACTTTGTAAGCCTGCATTATTACAAATTTGGCACCGGCCCGCAGCCCATGCTATGTTTTCATGGTTATGGGATGCATGGTAAACAGTTTAAAATATTTGAGCCTGAATCGCTGGCTTCAAAATATTCCTTTTATGGTTTCGATCTTTTTTTTCATAAACAAACCAAACTAAAAGACCAAAGCTTAGCAGCTATAAAAAAAGGCATCAGCAAAAAAGAGCTGGCTAAGCTGATATTGGATTTTTGTAAGCACGAGCATATTGAACGTTTTTCTGTAATTGGCTACTCCATGGGTACGCATTATGCAACGGTGGTTGCTGAAGAACTGGCTGCCATGATTGATGAATATATTATTGTGGCCCCGGCTTCTATAAATGCCGGCGCGCTGGTTAGGTATTTCAGCAAAAAGAAAACGGGTAACAAAATTTTAGAGAAACTAATCTTGAGTGAAAAAGCATTGACCAGGACGCTTAAATTTGGCAAAACACTCCGGTTACTGGATAATGTGGGCTATAACATTTTGTGTAAAGAATTTGGAACCGAAGAGTTAAGGTTTAATTTTTACGCCAGCTTTGTGTATCTGCGCTTTTTTGAAACAGATGAGCAGAGGTTAATAAAAGCGCTCAATGAGCATAACATCAAAAGCGTTTTTATATTTGGCAAACGCGATGCCATGTATCCGCCAAAAATCGGCAATGCTTTTATTGCCAAAATAAAACAGGCTGAAGTAATTATATTAGATGAAGATCACGAAATGATCAATCAAAATTTCGTTTCACAATTAAGCGCTGTGTTATTATGATCATTAAAGCAAAACCGCTGCGACCTATCTTTTTGGAGTGGGGAGCCATCATTGCAACCCGGTTCTTCAGGAAGCGTTTTAATAAGATGATCATCAATGAGGCCGAAATAAAACCGGGGCATTCTTATATCCTGATGTGCAATCATTTCAGTTTCATGGACGGCTTTTTAGCGGTTTACTTATCCCTTTACGGATTTCATAAAAAGAAACCATTAAGCGGTTTCTACATCATGTCGTTAAAAAAACAGATGGAAAAAAACTGGTGGTTAAAATATATCGGAGCCTTTTCAATTGTACCAGGCTCGCGTTCAGCCGCTGAAAGTTTAAGTTATGCCGCCGAACTGTTATCTAAACAAGGCAACTTGTTGCTCTTTTATCCGCAGGGTAATTTAGAGTCGCAGTATGTGAGGAATATTGAATTTAAAGACGGTTTGGCAACCATCGTTTCACAAATAAAAGGCGATTGTCAATTAATATGGTGCAGCATTTTAACCGAATATTTTGAAAGCACCAAACCTTCAGTTTATTTTAACCTGCTCGATTGCGGAACTAATCACGATTTTGATTTTGAAGCATTGAAAGAAAAAGTAAACAAGCACCATCAGCAGGCCATACAGAATAATATACGGTTTACTAAAGAGCTTTAGAAAAAGAGTCAAGAATCAAGATGTCAATAATCAGGAAATAAATGAGGCGGCTTTCTGTCTTGGCTCTTGACATCTTGATTCTTGGCTCTTAACCCCTCATTTGTTCATCCGTTTCAACCCTTGCGTAGCCTCATTGTCTATGCTTTTTTTATACTCATGGTCTTTCATATCTAAAACCATGTTATAGTAAGAGGCGGCTTTATCAAAATCCCGCTTTTCTTCAAAAAATTTACCCATTCTTACTGCTGCATTGGCCGCAAAATAGTACTTGGTTGATTTGCCAAAGGTAATTGCCTTCTGATAATTAACCATTGCATCGTTCAACTTATCGGTGCTTTCATAAATGCGGCCAAGGCGATAAAAAAATTCAATCTTATCCCTGAACAGTTTAAAGCTGCTTACATCCTTATTTTTTAATTCGTTAAGTGCTTTATCATAATAACCACCATCATAATAAAACCGCGAACGCAATAGATCGGTATCAGGCCGGGAATCATTGGCTTCCCGCAAAGCCTGCGCATCTTTTTCGTTAAAGGCATTACCCTTGGTACGTACGAGGGTTAAATAATACTCATATTTCTTTAGATCGTTTTGCAAAAGATAAAAGTAGCCCAGCTTTAAATAGGTGTCTTTTACATAATTGTTGCCTTTATATTCCCTTACATACTTGCTTAACGCGACGGGAGCATCGGCATCCATACGGTTTAATTTGGCACTGCCCAAATAGTAATCAATAGCAGGCAAATCAATATACTGGTTTGATTTTGGGCCACCCTCAAAATAAGTGATAGCTTCATCATTATGGGCAGTTTTTGCTGCAATATATCCCTGGAGATATGATTTTAGCAAGCTATTGTTATTCATACCGGCGATGTATGATTCCAGCTTTGTAAAATTATTCCGGTGTTGCAGGAAGTCGATATCTATATTACAGAGTAAAAAAATCACCTCATCATCATAAAAGCTATACTTTGATTTTTGAAGCTCAACTCTAAGGTCTTCCAGTCTTTTAATGCCGGCCGGTACATTACCGCTCATCCCTAAAATAAACGTCACACTTTTTAAACTTGCCGGAATGGAGCCAAAAATAACATTAACCAAAGCTGAACTTTTTTGATTGAGCACAAAGTCTGGAAATTTTTGAGCATTTTCCTTTAGCAGGCTTCCCGCTTTTTTCATGTCTAAGCCCGAAGATAGGAAATCGCCGAACTTACCTTTGATCATACCCCATTGCAAATAAACCTCCGCCTGCGTAAAAAGGTAGAAAGGGGAATCTTTGTCATTGTCCTCCAGTGCCGAGATCCTGGACGATTTATTATCTTTTAGTTTTTCATAATCAGCTTTGTTTTCGGATGCCAGCAAGTTGAAGTAGTCTATATAATTTTCCAGCAAAATGATAATGCCGTTTTGCGGATTTTGCTGTTTTTCTTTTTGGATGAGGACCTTTGCTTCGTTTATTTTAAGGCTGATAATGGCATTATATGCTTCCACACAGTTAGCATCATAATTAAAGTTAGCATGTGCTTTTAAGTGGATTAAAAGAAAAAACAAGAAAAAAACTACAAATCTTTTGACCATCACCGCCAAATATATTTTCTTATTTCGGAATTATTACTTTACAGTGCTCTTAATTCGAATTATTTAACAGTTATGATGCATTTCTTACAAATCCGAAATCGAACATCCGAATTCCGAAATCAAATGCTTGTCATCCACCATGTATTGCCAAACGCATCCTCTACACCTGCGCTGCGTCCATAACTTTGATCAGCCGGGTCTGAAAGGCTTTTCGCACCATTATCAAGCGCTTTGGAATAAACGGCATCGCAATCATCCACGTAAACAAATAAACCGGCAGGGCGCGCGCTAAATTGTTCAGTAGCATCAGCTACCATAATAACACTGCTGCCAATTTTTATTTCGGCATGCATTATTATAGTTTCTGTACGCATATGTTTGGATATTTCTTCTGCATCAAAAACTTTTTGGGTAAATTCAATAAAAGCGGCTGCATTTTCTACAATCAGGTAAGGCATTATTTGCTGATAGCCTTCGGGAATATTTACTGTTTTCATGATTTTCACAATTAATACTTAAAGCTATATTGTAAACTGATAATCCATAACAAATCTAAAATCATAATTTTTAATTCCGAAATCGAACATCCGAAATCAAACTTACATTCCTTTTTGTATCGCTTCGTAAATTGCATCCTGTATCCGTGGGCGTATATTTAAGCTCGAAAGCTTGCTGCCAACATCAGGGTTTACGCGGTTCGACAAAAATATATATACCAGGTTAACCTTCGGGTCAACCCATACACACGTACCGGTAAAACCTGTATGCCCATAAGTTTGCGGAGATGCCAGTTGTGAAGGGTAATGATGGTCGGCAATCGGATCCCATCTGTCAAAACCTAAACCCCTGCGGCTCACATCCGATTGTTTGGCGGTGAATTGATCAACGGTTTCGGCTTTTATATATTGAACGCCGCCGTAGGTGCCGCGGTTCAGCATCATCTGGTAAAGTATAGCCAGGTCATTCGCACTGGCAAATAAGCCCGCATGGCCCGCCACACCGCCCATCAACGCAGCAGTAGGATCATGCACGTAACCATCAAGCAACGCATGGCGGTAAACCTGGTCATTTTCGGTTGGGACTATCTGGCTTGGCGCAAAGCGGTAAAGCGGCAAAAAGCCGGCGGTTTGCATACCCAACGGGTTGTAGAATTGCTGTTGTACATAAATATTCTCGGGTTTAGCCGTGATCGTTTCTATAATTTGCTGCATAAAGCACATGCTTAAATCACTGTAAACATAGTGTCCCCTTGTTTTAAGCGGCGAGTTCAGCATCTCGGGCCACATCACATCTTTAAAATAATCTTTCCGCAAAAAATAGTTTTCATTAACCTTAGTAGGATAGGCTGCTGATGAGTCAATACTATGATCGGCCGGCTGTATGGCTTCAAGCGTAGGGATATCAGGAATTAAACCCGCCTGGTGCTCCAGCAATTCACGTACGTGGATATCATTTTTATTGGTTTTGCGCGTAATGGGCAGGTAATCACCTATGGTTGAATCAACATTTAATTTACCCTGGTCAACAAGCTGCATAGTTTCCATTGTTGTGGCCGATATTTTGGTCATGGATGCCACATCAAAAATATCGGTCAGCTTATCCGGTAATGTTTTGTCGTACGTATGGTAGCCATATGCCTTATTAAATATCACCTTACCATCTTTTGCTACTAAAACCACGCAACCCGGGGTAGCCTGGTTAAGCATGGCCTCATTTGCTATATTATCAATTGCAATAAGGCTCGCGGCATTTACCCCGGCATCTTCGGGAACAGTATATTGCAGGCGCACCTTAGTTGTTGTAAAGCCCATGTTTGTTTTATAAACGGGCGATATATCTTTTTTTAGTTTTTGGGTGATGGCAACCCCTCCAAATATTGCCTGGGCGCTATAAAAAGCCGAAACAGGGCTTACCCGTTCGCTCCAGATAACCGGAACCATAATGCCGCTTAGTTTAACCAGGCCATCACTGTTGCCAAACAAAGCAATAATCACATTTTTAACTTTTTGATTGGTTGTGATGAAATTGATGAGCTGTGGATTATTCAGATCAGCATCATTCAATTGAACGATCAGGGTGTTATACCATTTAAGGTCCGAAGACAGAACATCCAGGCTTCTTATGCCCGTGTAATCATTTCCGTTAAACGAGGTAACTTTACTGTATTTATTTAACAGGCTATCAAAACCTTTGGCATAAAGGTTTGAAAAATGGATACTGGCAATTTTTACCTGGTCGAGATTTTGAAGCGGGATCAAATAAGCGGAGTTATTTAACAGTACGGTTGATTGTTCGGCCAGCTTTTCTTCAGCAACATAATTTAAGCCGCCTAAGGGTGGGTTTTGTGCACATGCCGAATGAAATAAAATAAATCCTAATAAAGCCAAAGGATATAACCGCCACTTAATTTTTCTCATAAACTTTTTCTCCATTTATATATGTTTTTAAAACCTTAACCGCCGGCAATGCCGAGCCCTTTATCTTCATAATGTCGTTATCCAATATTACAAAATCGGCATATTTACCTGGTTCAATACTTCCTTTTTCCTTTTCCTCAAAATTGGCTTTAGCGGCCCAAATGGTAATACCTTGTAACGCCTGTTTCCTGGTCAGCGCATTTTCAGGTTGAAATCCCCCCTCGGGGTACCCCTTTAAATCTTTACGCTCAACCGCAGCATAAAACGTGTATATAGGGCTGATATTCTCTACCGGGAAATCAGTGCCTAAAGGCAGCCAGCCATTTTGCTCCAGCAGTTGTTTATAGGCATAAGATGATTTCAGCCTTTTTTTACCCAGCCTTGTTCCGGCCCAGTACATATCAGATGTAGCATGAGTTGGCTGTACAGATGGAATAATGCTGTACTCGCCAAAAAGCTTAATATCCTCCGGCGCTAAAACCTGCGAATGCTCTATCCGCCAGCGGCGATCATTTTTCCCTTTTAATACACTTGCGTATACTTTTAGTATCACCCGGTTTGCCGAATCGCCTATGGCATGGGTGCAAAGCTGGAAGCCTTTATCAACCAGTTTTTTTGCCACTTCTTCAAAATGTTTCTGGCTGCTTAATAAAAACCCGCGCCAGTTTTTTTGATCACTATAAGGTTGCAGCAAACACGCCCCTCTTGATCCTAAAGCGCCATCAGCATACATTTTAAATGCGCGTACATCAAGGCCGGGCGTTTTATATACACCGCGTTTAAATAAGTACTCGTAATTATCCGGGTTATCCGACAGCATTACATACATCCGCATTTTTAATGCGCCCTTATGTTGCAGCTGTGCTATGGTATTCACCATGGTATAAGGCAGGCCGCAATCTTCAACCGTAGTTAAGCCTACCCCAAAACAATTACGCTGGGCATCTAAAAAAGCCGTTTGTGTAATTTGGTCGGTAGGCGGCGGAATTTTTCTTCGCACTATTCCCTGGGCATTATCAATCAGTATACCCGTTAGCTTGCCATTAATGGTTTCAATTTTGCCACCGGCAATGGTTTGGCCGGGCTTAACACCTGCAATATTTAATGCGGCCTGGTTAACAATTACGGCATGCCCGTCAATCCGCCCTAATATTACGGGCCTTACCGGGAACATCGAATCAAGCTTTGCCTTATTAGGAAATTGTTTTACTTTCCATTTATTTTGGTCCCATCCCCTGCCAATTATCCAACCCTCGGGATTTTTTCGTGCGTAACTGTTAAGTGAGTCGGTAACATCCTGCCAGCTTTTGGTATCATCCAGCTTAACTTCCTGCAGGCTTAAGCCATATTCATAAAAATGAGCATGGGCATCAATAAAACCGGGATATACGGGCTTACCTCCTGCATCAATAACCTGGTGTGCCAGGTATTTTTGCTCCAGCGTATCGGCGCTGCCAACAGCAACAATTTTTCCGGCATTAACTACAAATGCATCTGCGGTTGTAAAATTGCTGTCTACGGTATAAACTATTGCATTTTTAATAAGCAAATCGGCGTTGTAATCCTTTTTTTTACAGGCGGTTATTAATAGCAATAGTAAGGGCAAGTATTTTTTCATGGGGTATATGTTTGTAAAAAGATGTAAACTACAAAACTATATACAAAATCAAATACATAAAGTTATGCCGCCAAATAATTAATTTAGCGGCGGAAAAGAATTTGAAAGGGAAGTTATACAAAATGCCAGATATTATACAGCTTTTACCGGATGCCGTTGCCAACCAGATTGCCGCAGGAGAAGTGGTGCAGCGACCAGCATCGGCAGTAAAAGAGTTGATTGAGAATGCGATTGATGCCGGAGCGGATAAGATACAGTTGATATTTAAAGATGCCGGTAAATCATTGATACAGGTTATTGATAATGGCTGTGGCATGAGTCTTACTGATGCCCGCATGAGCTTTGAGCGCCATGCTACTTCAAAGATCCGTAAGGCCGAAGATCTGTTTGCTATTCGCACTATGGGTTTCAGGGGAGAGGCGATGGCTTCTATTGCTGCCATAGCACAGGTGGAGCTAAAAACCCGCCGCCATGAAGATGAGCTGGGCACCTGTATTATTATTGAAGGATCGGAAGTATTGAGCCAGGAAGCTTGCTCGGCAAATACAGGTACGTCCATATCAGTAAAAAATTTATTTTATAACACACCCGCACGCCGCAACTTTTTAAAGAGCAACCCGGTAGAAATGCGGCATATTATTGATGAATTTCAGCGCGTAGCGCTGGCAAACTCGAACGTATTTTTTACGCTGCATCACGATGGGCAGGAAGTTTATCATTTACCCGCTTCAACACTTAAACAGCGTATTATTCATTTGTTCGGCAATAATTATAATGAGCGGCTGGTACCTGTTGAAGAAGATACCCTGGTTATTAAGCTGCACGGATTTGTTGGCAAGCCTGAATATGCACGAAGAACACGCGGCGAACAATTCTTTTTTGTAAACAATCGCTTTATACGCGATGCTTATTTAAACCATGCCGTTTTAATGGCTTTTAAAGAGCTGCTGCCTGAGGACACTTATCCGCTGTATGTTTTGTTTATAGAGATTGATCCTTCAAAAATCGATATCAATGTTCATCCTACCAAAACAGAAATTAAATACCAGGATGAGCAAACTATCTACGCCATAATCCGATCAGCGGTAAAACGCTCATTGGGCAGGTATAATATTACCCCCAGCCTTGATTTTGACCAGGAAAACAGCATCGAACATTTGGTCACCATAAAACCGCTGGAAGAAATTGTTGCCCCCACCATAACTTTTAATCCCGATTTTAACCCTTTTAACACAGATAAAACCCAGGAGTATGATGTCCCTTCGCGAAGCAGCAATGGATACCGTAACTCGCCTATTCCGCAAAACTGGGATACGCTTTACGCGATAAGCAAAAAAGAGATCACCGTGCAGCAACAGATGCACGAAGAAAAAAGCATTGAAGTTGATGAACAGGAGGTAAATAAACCCAGCGAACGGCAGTTGTTCCAGATTCAGAACCGGTTCATCCTGTCGCAGATCAAATCGGGCTTTATGCTTATTAACCAGCAGGCCGCGCATGAACGTATTTTGTACGAACGTTTTTTACAGCAATTGCAAAATCACTCGGGCGTAAGCCAGCAAAGCCTTTTCCCGCAATCGGTAACATTAAATAGCAGTGATTTTGAATTATTAAAAGAACTTTTATCCGATATTCGTGCATTGGGTTTTGATATCCGTGAGTTTGGCAAAAACACGGTAGTTGTTGAAGGTATCCCGGCTGATTTGAATAATGTTGGCGAGCATGAGTTGCTGGAACAATTGCTGGAAGGCTTTAAAAATAACCAGGCCATATTAAAACTCGACAAGCGGGATAGCCTTGCGCGATCTTTAGCACGCAACGCTGCAACGAAAGCGGGAGTAAAGATGTCATTAGAAGAAATGAATATATTGATTGATCAGCTTTTTGCCTGCCAGATGCCAAACCTTGCCCTAAACGGCAAGCTGGTTATTACTACTTTTACACTGAACGAACTATTAGAACGATTTGAAAAATAATTCCGCACGGGCGGGGTTCAATACATTACTATGAGCGCACAAAGGCAATCACCATTCGCTAATTTAACACCGGTTGTAAAAAACCTGCTTATCATTAACCTTATCTGTTTTTTACCATTTGTGGTATTAAGCGATAATAATTACCAGGGCCTGGTTGTAAATAATTTAGGCCTGTTTTACTTTAATTCGCCGCATTTCAGGGTATGGCAAATTTTAACCTACATGTTTATACATGGCGGGTGGGCGCACATCCTTTTTAATATGTTTGCGCTGTTTTCATTTGGCCCTATATTAGAGTATGCTATTGGCCCAAAACGGTTTTTTAATCTCTATTTTATTTGCGGTATTGGCGCTGCCTTAATTCAAATGCTGGTACAGGCTTTTGAAGTACATTCAATTATCGGCAGCTTTACTTTATACAACGACATTCAGGGCCTTGATCAGATGGCGGTTGCCAAATTACAGGGCATATATGGCGCCCCGGTTGTTGGCGCATCAGGCGCTATTTTTGGTTTACTGGTGGCTTTTGGCATGCTATATCCGAATCTGGAGCTGATGATCCTTTTTATTCCTGTACCTGTTAAAGCCAAATATATTATACCCGTTTATATATTAATTGAAATATTTGAAGGCTTCGGGCAATTTGCAGGCGATAATGTAGCTCACTTTGCCCATTTGGGCGGTGCGTTGCTGGGCTTTATATTGATAAAGTTTTGGCGATTGCGATGAAAAAGCATTTTAGCACCTTTTTTGCAGGCAAAAAAGAGGATAGCCGGGCAAAGCAATGACCGGATGAGTAATGAGTAAATAGACAAGCAGTATAGCGTACCGGCCAGTTTACTCACCCGACTACGCTGCACTCGTCGACCTCTCCGGCAAGTCGAAAAGAGGGTGAAAAATTTAATAAAAGGTGCACTAATGTTTTTGTATTGTAAAATCAAAAATACAACACAACTTTTTTTAAATTAACATGTTATGACCAATAGATGATGTAATTACTATGAGTACCCTTTGGCAAACCATACAATACAAAATGCTGCGCTCGGGCAGTAAATTAAACCTGCTGATAGGTATTAATATTATTGTTTTTTTGCTGATCAATATCCCGTCAACGTTAGAAACACTGCTTTTTGGCAGCCATTCCATAACACTTTTTAGCGACGAATACCTGCGGCTATCCGCTTACCTGCCTAAGCTGCCTCTCCGTTTCTGGACACCATTAACCTATATGTTTATGCACGATGGTATATTTCACATCCTGTTTAACATGTTGTGGCTTTACTGGTTCGGGCAGATCTTTGAAGAGTATCTCGGAAAAAAACGCACCCTGGGCCTGTATTTACTGGGCGGTTTTACCGGGGCCGCCTTATTTATTTTAAGCTTTAATACATTCCCATTTTTTACGCATGCCAACGCAGCTTATTATAGTTCAATGGTAGGCGCCTCTGCAAGTGTAATGGCTATTATGGTTGCTACGGCAACATTGCTTCCTGATTATACCATATCATTAATTTTTATCGGCCCGGTAAAGCTGAAATGGCTGATACTGGCTTTTATAGTGATTGACTTTTTAGGAATAGTTGGCCCTAATGCCGGCGGCGAAATTGCCCACATAGGCGGTGGTTTAATGGGATATATCTATATTAAACAGGTACAAAGAGGCAACGACTGGATAGGTTCTATGGCAAACATGTTCAAGCCAAAATCTAAATTAAAAGTAGTATCAAAAAATCCCTCAAAAAATTCTTCCGATTTTCCGCGACAAGAGGAAATAGACCTTATATTAGATAAAATTTCACAGTCGGGTTACGACAGCCTGAATAAACAGGAAAAAGAAATTTTATTTCGCGCAAGCAATAATGAGGGCTAAAAGCAAATTTAATTTTATCGATAAAATCATTTTATGGTTAAATTGCTTTTTATGCGCTGCTCTTTTAATTAGCTATCTGGCTCCTGTCATCGATCCGCAAAGGGCATGGTTAATTGCTTTTTTTGGGCTGGCGTATCCAATTTTATTGGTAGCCAATATCATAATGATCATTTATTGGTTGTTGCGTAAATGGTGGCTCATGAGCCTCTCCATTCTTTGTATTGCAGCCGGATGGAAAGTGCTGAACAACAACATTGGCTTCCGTGCACCAACCAAAGATCCGGTATTGAAAAGCGGAAATGTAATAAGGATGATGACTTATAACGTGCATAATTTTAAACGGTATGGGGCCAAAAACGACGTATCAACCAAGCACGATATATTACAGATCATTGCCGAACAACAACCGGACATTATTGGGTTCCAGGAGTTTTATACCCGTAAGACCGGGCAATATGATATGCGCGATTCCATTTTACGAATAATGGGGTCGGATTATTATTACTTTGAGCCAATCATTTTTAACAAAGACGAAGCAATCGGGATAGCGATTTTTTCAAAATATCCGATCATCGATCATGGGCTATTACCGCTATCCGACCGGACAAGTGAAAATGCGTGTATTTATATCGATGTAAAAAAAGGGAACCAGGAATTCAGGGTGTATAGTATGCACTTGCAGTCCATTCGTTTTGACCCCGAAGATTATAGATACATAAACAGCATTACCTCACAGGGAAAAACCGATATATCGTCAACACGGCGCTTGGGTAGTAAATTAAAAAATGCCTTTATAAAAAGGAGCCGGCAAGTGTTTAAAATAAAAGAGCATGCCGCATCTTGTTCCTATCCCTACATCATCTCCGGCGATTTTAATGATACGCCTGCCTCGTTTGCCGTAAATGAAATGGCAATAGGCTTAAAAAATGCCTTTCGCGAAAAAGGTTCGGGCTTTGGCCGTACCTATAACGGAAATTTCCCGAATTACCAGATCGATTACATCATGGCAAGCCCGCTATTTGAAATAGCCAATTACCAGATCATCGAAAAAAAACTATCGGACCATTATCCCGTAAGGAGTGATTTGGTGCTGAAATAGAATATGCAGCGTTTGAAAGCATAAAAAGAAGCCATCATGCAGAATTTATTTCTGCATGACAGTGGGATTAAAAATATTTCCGCGCAATTGCATAAATGAATCATAAAAAAATCTAACCTTTTTCACGTAATTTTGCATCGTAATGGGAGACTATCAGTTAAAAGTTACTATTGACCAGGATTCGGGCTTTTGCTTTGGAGTAGTATATGCCATTGATATGGCCGAAGAAATACTGGCTGAAGACGGGTACCTGTATTGCCTTGGCGATATTGTTCATAATGATGAAGAAGTGGAACGCTTAAAAGCAAAAGGCCTCAGGATTATTGAACATGCCGATCTGGTTAACCTCGGCGATGAAAAGGTTCTGATCCGTGCCCACGGCGAAGCGCCCGATACTTACCGCATAGCTTTAGAGAATAATATTACCTTGATAGATGCCTCATGCCCGGTAGTGCTGAAATTGCAAAACCGCATCAAAACATCATTCGATGCAGACGAAAAGATATTGATCTTTGGTAAGCACGGCCATGCCGAAGTAGTAGGTTTACAAGGGCAAACCAATAATGAAGCTCTCGTTTTCCAGGATATTGCGGAGTTGGATAACGTAGAATTACCTCATAACATCACCCTCTATAGCCAGACCACCAAAAGCATGGAAAAATTTTACCATGTAAAAGATCAGCTTTTGGAACGTGGATACGATTTAAAAGCAAACGATACTATTTGCCGCCAGGTATCAAACCGTGATAAGGACCTTCCAAAATTTGCAGCCAAATTTGATAAGGTAGTGTTTGTTTCGGGCCAAAAATCATCAAATGGAAAAGTTCTGTTCGAAGTTTGCCGCAAGCATAATCCCAATACCTATTTTATTTCTTCTGTAAGTGAATTACAAAGCATTGAGTTTTCGCCTGGCGATACAATCGGCATTGCCGGAGCAACCTCAACCCCAATGTGGCTGATGCAGGAAGTAAAGACGGAACTGGAGAGGATCTGAGTTTGCAGTTGGCATGAGAATTAAAATTTGACAACTTTTAAAAAGTTGTCAAATTTGATCAAGGCACTAAGTCAACTCATTATCATTTTCTTTCCGGCTTTTTCCACTTATAAACAACTAATCTCCAAACTGTAACCGCTAATCACTAATTTTGCGCTTCAAAATTACTATGAGTAAAAAAGGAATTTTACTGGTTAACCTGGGTACGCCCGATAGCCCTGAAACAAAGGATGTTCGCAAATATTTAAATGAGTTTTTGATGGATCCCCGGGTTATCGATATAAACCCCGTTTCCCGGGCAGTATTGGTAAAAGGCATTATTGCTCCTTTTCGCAGCCCAAAATCTGCTAAATTATATAAGCATATCTGGAGTAAAGAAACCGGCTCGCCTTTGTTGCATTACAGCAAATTACAGCACCAGGCGCTTCAACAGCGGTTAGGTAATGAGTACCAGGTTGAGCTGGCTATGCGTTACCAGAGCCCGTCTATAGAATCGGCTTTAAACCGTTTAAAAACCGCGCTGGTTGAAAGTATACAGGTTATTGCCCTGTTCCCGCAATATGCCTCGGCAAGTACCGGTTCAGTTTATGATAAAGTGATGGAACTGATCAGGCAATGGCCTACTATTCCTTCCATTTCATTTGCTAACTCGTTTCATGATAATGAGCTGATGATCCAAACCTTTGCCGATAATGGCCGGAAATATCAACCTGAAACTTATGATCATATTTTGTTCAGCTTTCATGGCTTACCGCAACGGCAATTGATCAACTGCGATCATACGGACAACTATTGTTTAAAATCCAATGGTTGCTGTGATAGTATTAATGATATAAATAAATTTTGCTATTCGGCACAATCGCATCACACAGCAAAGCTAATAGCAGAAAAATTAAATATACCTGAAGAAAAATATACCATCTGCTTTCAATCAAGATTAGGCAGCGCCCCATGGGTACAACCATATACAACCGAAATTGTAGCTAAGCTGGCAAAAGAAGGTAAAAAACGTCTCTTAGTATTTTGCCCCGCCTTTGTTGCCGATTGCCTGGAAACTGTTTACGAAGTGACCGAAGAATACGGCGCAGAATTTAAAGCCCTTGGCGGCGAACATGTACAATTGGTAGAAAGTTTGAACGATTCACCAAAGTGGATTGATGCGCTGGAGCAGATGGTGAGAGGGAGTTAGCAGGTTGCAGTAAGCAGTTTACTTTTCATCAATTCTGTATTCAGCTTTTCAATTTCGAGGTTTCTTAAATCCGAAATGGAACATCCGAAATCTAAAAAAGCTGTTCAATTATATCATCAGTCGATAATCCTTCTGCTTCTGCGTGATAGCTGCGGATGATGCGGTGCCTTAATATGGGCTTGGCTATGGCTTGTACATCTTCAATATCCGGCGAGTATTTGCCACTGATAACAGCGTGGCATTTGGCGCCTAAAATTAAAAACTGCGATGCCCGCGGGCCGGCTCCCCAATTGAGTAACCGTTTTACTTGCGGAGCAGCAAATTCACCATCAGGGCGCGTTTTTGCTACCAGTTTTACGGCATATTCCAGCACATTGTCGGCCACAGGTATATTACGCACCAGTTGCTGAAAATAAATTATCTGTTCGGCGTTTAACAACTTATTTACTTGTGGCTGTGTGGTGCTGGTAGTATTTTTAACTACCTGCAACTCTTCTTTAAACGTTGGATAATTTAAAGCCACATTAAACATAAACCGATCGAGCTGGGCTTCGGGCAATGGGTAGGTGCCTTCCTGTTCAATAGGGTTTTGAGTGGCTAAAACAAAAAATGGCCTGGCAAGATGGTGGGTCACTCCTGCCGCTGTAACCGCTTTCTCCTGCATAGCTTCCAATAAGGCGGCCTGTGTTTTCGGCGGTGTACGGTTAATTTCGTCAGCAAGAATAATATTTGAAAAAACCGGGCCTGGTATAAATTTAAAGTTTCTGTCTTCTCCTAAAATCTCCGAACCTATAATATCCGATGGCATTAGGTCGGGGGTAAACTGTATCCTCTTAAAATCCAGGTCAAGTACCTGTGCAACAGTTTGCACCATCAATGTTTTTGCCAGCCCGGGCACGCCAACCAGCAAACAATGCCCGTTACTAAAGATGGAAATAAGCACAAATTTAAGCACTTCCTGCTGGCCGATAATAACTTTGCCTATTTCAGCACTTATTTGTTGATAAATCTGCCTTAAAGCATCAGCAGCTTCCACATCCGAGCGGTGTTGCATAAATATATTATGGTTTAACTGCGGCAGTAGTTTCAGGTGTGTTCCAGCCTTTTAATATCGGGCATCCCTGGTATTCCGGGTCAATTTTAATGAAAGTATCTTTCCTTTTTTTCTCGAACCATTCACTTACGGTGCGGTTAATTTTATCGTTGGTAGCGTACTCTTTTATTTTCGGATAATCTTGTTCCAAATTAGCCTTGTGTGCGTTTGTACTTGATTTAAGATACAATATTTTATAGCTCTTTTTTCCGTCAGATCCGGTTAATAACAATGGTTTTGAAATACTTCCAACTTTCATTGTATCAACAACCAACGCAATCTGCGGGTCTAACCTGTCGGTAGGTATGTGAGTAGAGCGGGTTTCCACATTTTCAGCATTTAACATCATGCCGCCATTATATTTGGTATCCTTATCATCCGAGTAAAAGGCGGCAGCGCTCGAAAAATCAATCTTTTTGTTTTTAGTTATAAAATCATAAACGCTATCAGCTTTTGCTTTGGCCCTGTCTAAACTTGCCTGCGTAACTGCCGGTACAATTAATATGTGCCTAACATGTACCTGCTCTCCCCTTCGCTCTACCACCTGTAAAAAGTGAAAGCCGAAATCTGTTTCAAACACCGGCGAAATTTCTCCCGCCTTTAGCTTAAAGGCCCAGGCCGAAAACTCCTTAACAAAAGTGCTGCGATCGTTAAAACCCAGGTCGCCACCCTGCGGCGCCGAACCGGGATCCTGCGAATAAAGGCGTGCCAGCGCTGCAAAATCTTCGCCGGCCTTAACTCTTTTTAGCAGCTCTTCTGCCTTTTGCTTATAAGCATCTTTCTCGGCAGTGTTCAGTTTTGGGTTAAATGCTATATCACCAACTTCTACTTCTTTGTTAAAGGTTGGTAAGCTGTCTTTGGGTATACGGTTAAAAAATGCTTTAACATCCTGCGGCGTTGTATTTACATCGGTGGTTATTTTTTGCTGCATTTTTTGGGCAATAAGCTCTTCTTTTATATCCGGGCGGATCTCATCTTTGTATTGAATAACCGACCGGCCTAAAAACCCTTCCAGTCTTTCCTGGCTGCCGGCTCTTTGTATCATCCCGCGCATGCGGCGGTCAACGTCGTTATCAACTTCATCATCTTTTACATCTACGCTATCAATAACGGCTTGTTGCGCCAATAGCTTTTGGGTTAATAAGCCCTGCAGTATCTGGCATTTAACTGCCGGATTGGGGGGATTACCCTGCGCCAGGTATTGCGATGCATATTTTAATTCAATATCCGACTGTAATATAATTCCGGCCCCCACAACGCCGGCAATCTTGTCAAGCGTGTGCACACGGCCCTGTGGCTTTGCAACCGAATCCGCCGGTTTTGTTTGTGCTTTTGCAAACGATATTAATAAAACAATGCTTAAAATGGCTGTCCCAAACTTTCTCATGTATCTTTACACTAATTAAATTGCCCATTAACATCAGGGCTTAAAAACTTCGAATTTCGTTAAAATTTATTAATTCCGGCTGTATAATTATTTTCAATTAAATTATACAGGTTAAAATTGTGCGAATATGCCGATAATGCTTCAAACTGTTTAATTACTTTTGGTTAAATTTTGTTAAAGTGCAAATAGAAAACCCAATTGCTTTTAGTTTTATAATGCAGGATGAGCTTTACCTGCTAAATGCAGATAAGGCGCTGTATATTAATAAAGAAGCACCCCAGCCAATTATAGAAACGCCGCCTGTTAATTTTAATTATTTAGGCGCCCACAAAAAAAAGTTTTTGATATTGGTTCATTATCCTGAACTGGAATTTATCGATGACAAACACCTTTCAGCATTGCAAAACGTGCTTAAACGCCTGGAACTTGGTATGAACGACGTAGCCATCCTTAACATCTCAAAACATGCCGGTATAAAATTTGAGCAGCTGATGGATTTTTTTACGCCACAAAAACTGCTTTTATTGGGCCAGGCTGCTTTGCCCGAAGGCCTTGAAACGCTTGCGCTGAACAGCCTGCAACAATTAAATAAGTGCAATACTTTATTCAGCTTCAGTTTTGATGAGATGATGGATAATAACGAAAATAAGAAAGCATTTTGGGAACAAATGAAACAATTGTAAAAAGATGCAGCAATTAGTTTTTGCCACCAATAACCGCCATAAGCTGGAAGAAGTTGCCGCTAAAATTAAAGGGCAGATTGAGGTATTGAGCCTGGATGATATTGGCTTCCACGATGACATTGCCGAAACCGGGCTTACTTTTAGTGAAAATGCTTCTATAAAAAGCAATTACATTTACAGTAAATATCACCTGAACTGTTTTGGTGATGATAGTGGATTGGAGATTGATGCATTAGGTGGTGAGCCGGGTGTTTACTCTGCAAGGTATGCCGGTGAGCATGGCAACCATGAAGCAAATATCAATAAAGTATTAACCCAATTAGGCACTTCCGCAAATCGCAAAGCACGGTTTCGCACCGTTATTTCGATGATTTGGAACGGAGAAGAACATTTTTTTGAGGGAACCATTGAAGGTACCATCCACAAAGAACGTACAGGCACCCAAGGTTTTGGTTACGACCCCATATTTCAGCCGGATGGCTATGAACTAACATTTGCGGAAATGAGCCTTGAAGATAAAAACAGGATAAGCCATAGGGCAAGGGCTATGGAGCAAATGATAGCTTTTTTGAATGCTATTTAATGAAGTTGCTATAAAAGTGACCGCTCTAATGCTTATTAATGGGTGTACTTATTGACGTAGCTTTGATCGAATCCCGTTTAATCTTCAAATCACTTGATAATACTACCGGTGTAATTTTTATCGTGCTATCTTTCATTGCAATTAAAACCGGCATTATACCATGTACGCTTTTTATGGTTATATCCGCTTGCGTTTTTAAAACCGGCACTTTAACAGGGGCAGCGCTCTTCATAGTGCTATCTTTCCCCGTTTTTAAACCGGGCGCTTTTGCAGATGTGCTGGCTGTACTATCTTTAGCTGTTTTACCACCAGGCGGCTTCCCCGTTTTTGATTTATCAGGCGGGAGTTTTGCTGCCGCTGCTGCTTCTATTTTCCTGTTGTATGACGGGAGGATAGACTCTTTGGATGCCGGCCGTTCCTTTGGTTTCCAGATAAAGCCCTTTAATATTCTGTCATCTTCAGCAAATTTTTCCTGCGGGCCGTATTTATCTTCAGGCTTGGTATACAGCCCCAATTTGGTTACTTTGTTATCTTTAAAATCAATAGTAATATGGCTGCTGAGCGATCTGGATATGCCGCTTATGGTCATTTTTCCGCTGTCGCGGGAGAAATATATACTCTCGGCGTTCCCATCAACCACCAGGCGGCTTAATTTATCATCCTTAAAATAGCCCTTCATCCGTTTACCGGCCATCTGGTTAAAATGTGCGGAGTCGGTTTGTTCAACATTTACCATAAAGGCATTGGGGAACATCGTCATGTTATCCAGCTTTTTATGCTTCATCTGCAAATAAATGGTATCCCCGGTCATCTGCGAGCCCTGCGTCCAGATGATGGGTTTAACAAAACAGCGGATAGTTGAATCACTGTTAGAATAAAATATGGAATCGGCCTTTGACTGTAAATCCGACTTAAAAAGTTTGGCATGATGGTGTGCTATCAATATCCTTATCCTGGCAGTATCGGCAGGTTCCAGCTTCTTTACCAGCATAATTGAATCTGCCAGCTGTTTTTTGGCAATGCTATCCAATGCCAATTGCTTTTTGCTCAATGGCTTGGGGGCTTTCTTTTTAACGGGCTTAGGCCTGCCGAAAAAATCGCGGTGGTGATAGTTTGTATCTGGCGCAATCACAACACCCGCATACGATGCAGTTAAAAATTTAGAAGGTTTTTCAACCACCTTTGGCTTTTTTGGTTTAGCTTTTATCGTTGTATCCTTGATGTGGGCCAGCCGCTGCTTTTCAAAATATACCTTAAGGTCTTTATAGGTTAAAATCTGGGTCTCAATAGTATCCGCCGACACAAAAATAGAATCATGCTTCATTCTGGAGGTGTCTTTTATAGGCACTATTTTCTCTTCTGTTTTGGCCTTGGCAGGGGGATTAACAAACGTTTTTATTTTTGAGTTTACATCCTTGTTTTTTGCCAGGTTTGTCGCCGTCTTAATATCTTTACTATGCGCGGTAGTCAGCTTTTTTAGAGCTGAATCTGTTTTTATCGTAGGCCCTTTCGGGCTGATCCCCATCATTTTCATGGCCGAATCGGCCTTTTGGGAAATGTCTTTCTGACTAATTCCCATCGTTTTCATGGCTGAATCTGCCTTTTGAGAAATTTGTTTCTGACTATTCCCGTGAGACTTTAAAGTAGAATCCGCTTTCTGCAAAACATTTTTTTGATTGATCCCTGATTTCTTTAAGGCCGAATCTGCCTTTAATTTAATGTCTTTCCGCTTAGCTGCTGATGTATCAATTTTTGATGGGATGGTTTTCTTTATCACATCAGCCATACTCATCCCTTTCTTTTTTGAGGAAGATGCCCTGGCTGTGTCGATCTTTGAAACAGAATCACTTTTGGTGGTATCTTTTTCGTCAGTAACCATGGTTACATAAGGGTCCTGGGTCATTACGGTGCGCTCATCAGCCTTAAAGTAGGTACCCAGGTCGCCTTTTATGGTTGTTTTTTGTTCCTTATCTGTAAAGGTTACGTGCTTAACCGCTCGTCCATAGCCTTTTAATCTGTCGTAAAACAAGCTATCACCCTTTAACGACCGCGTTCCCGATTTGTACAGGTTATTTTTACCAAAGGCAGCTTGCTCATTACCTGTGTTATAGGTGCCATTTTCGGTATAAAGCGTGTCTTTATCTTTTTCGTCTTTGGTGCTGTAGATATTAGTGGGTCCGTAAAAATAGGAGATCTTGGTTCCCGTATTATAGCGCATGGTGTCCGTTTTTACCAGCGCATCGGGCGTGGTAAGTGATACATTGTACCGGAAATATGAATCGCGCGAGAAAGCGAAATAATAACCGTTTTTGCTGAGCAGCGTATTGTCCTTGTTTACCAGTTTGCCGCCATCAGTATATACACCTATCCGCGTAGCGGTATTATAAGTGAGGTGATTGGTAGTTAAAGTAGCATCCTTATCAACCATGCGTACATTATCAGTTAATATGGCAATTTTGGTATTACCATTATAATTCAGCTTATCACTATAAATATTTAATGTATCGCCCTGGTTAATAATTACATGGCCAAAAGCATCAAAGGCATTTTCAGCCGGATAAAAGTAAGCACTGTCTGAGGTAAGGGTCGAAAAGTCCTGCTTAAATGTGCCCTGGTACACTTTTACCATGTCCTTGCCATTGACTTTCATACCCGTGCTGCTTTTCGAGTGGATCAATGTTACTATTGATTTTTTTTGACTAAAACCAGTAGCTGCCATCAACAATAAAATAATACTTAAAACATATTTACTCACGATGGCAAAATTAGTTTTTTGTTGGGGTTTTAAATTAATAATTTTGATGGATGCTGCCGGTTAAACTTTTCACTGATTTTATTGAACAAAATAGCTTATTTGGGCGCAATGCCAAAATACTTGCGGCTGTAAGCGGGGGTATGGATTCGGTTATAATGGCTCATTTATTAAAAGCAGCCGGATTTAATTTTAGCATAGCGCATTGTAATTTTCAACTGCGTGGCAATGAATCATTAGGCGACCAGGAGTTTTGCAAAAGCCTGGCCCAACAACTTGGTGTACCTTTCCATACCATCAACTTTGATACCCTAAATTATGCTGCGGATAATAAAGTATCCATACAAATAGCCGCGCGTGAATTGCGGTATCAATGGTTTGAACAGATCAGGCAACAATTTGATTATTCGGCTATTGCGCTTGCACATCACCAAAACGATGCAATTGAAACAATATTGTTAAACCTTACCCGTGGTACAGGTATTGCCGGGTTGCATGGCATACTACCCAAAACCGGCATGCTGGTAAGGCCCATGCTTTTTTTAAGGAGAGAGGAAATACAAAACATAATTGATGAGAATAGCATAGCCTATGTAGAAGACAGTTCTAACGCATCAGCAAAATATGCCCGTAATAAAATAAGGCTTGAAGTAATTCCCCGCCTCAAAGAATTAAACCCGGTTTTAGAGCACACCTTTGAAAAAAACCTGGAACACTTCAGAGAACTGGAAATACTGCTTGCACAAAGGGCTACCGAATTAAAAAAAGAGCTCTTTACTTATCACGAAAAGGAAATACATATTCCGCTGGATAAATTAAAAGCTCTGGAGCCGAAGCGGTTATTACTTTTTACCTTATTACAGGAGTATGGCGTTAATGAAACTATTATTGACGACCTGATATCGGCATTGGGCAAGCATTCCGGAAAGATATTCGAGACTGCAAGTTTCAAGCTGATACTGGACCGGAATAAGCTTATTTTAATAAACAGGAGCGATCTTCAGCATAAACCCGCCTTGATTGCCGAAAATGAGCATGAAGCTAAGTTTGGCGGATATAAGTTGAACATTTTGCATGATGATAGCCCGCTTATTGTAAAGGATAATCCTATGGCCGTGTCTATAGATACTGACTTGCTGATATATCCGTTAACTTTGCGGGCATGGAGGCAGGGCGATTATTTTTATCCGTTGGGGATGAAAGCGCGCAAAAAACTGAGCGATTATTTTATCGGTCAAAAAATACCATTACACCAAAAGAAAGAAATACCGTTATTGGTTAACGGCAATGGTGATTTGATATGGATTGGCGGTTTTAGACCGGATGATCGTTATAAAGTAACCAATAGCACCAAAAAAGTAACTATATTCGAATTATACAATTTGAATATTTGAAAATGTGGCGATTTGAAGATGATTTTTTTATCTCAAATAAAACACCATACAATAATTTTCAAATCATCAAATTGCCAAATCATCAAATTAAGAAATGACTGATAAACCGGCTTTTATTGAAAAACAATACCTGGGCAGGGAATTTATACCCATAACCATTCGCCTGGTTTTGGCAATGTTTTGCTTTGCCGCCTATTTTTTTACCGATGAACGAGAAAGAAATGGTAATTTACTGGTGGTAGTAGGTTTTGCTATTATAATCATTTCTATAATAATGGGTTTTTTGCTACATTTCAGAACCCGTGTTGAAAACAAAAGCGTTTTTTTAAATGGCTTGTGGACCACCCGTTTAGTAAAGATCGACCTTAATAGTATAATTAAAGTTGAAAAAGGAGAATACAGCCGTTATTTATTCAATAACCCGGTTTATAACCTGCATACCAGGGGCAGTATCCGCTTTTTTACAGCCGGCAACGACGCCATCCATTTAACCGACAGGGATGGACTGGTATATATTATAGGCTCGCAGCATGCCAATGAGTTTTTAAGGGCGATACAGGAAGAAATGCAGAAATAGTATTGGTTCATTGGCTCACTGGTTCATTAGTTCATTGGTATTAGCAAGTGGATGTTCCGTTAACTAATTCTTACCTCTAATCACTAATCTCTACCCTTAATCTCTCAAAAACCGTCCCTTCCATACATTGGTTTTGGTCAAATGTTTTTGCACCGATAAAAACGCTATGACAACCAGGTTAAACATTTGCACCGGGTGCAGTACTACATTGTATAAGGCATTTTGGCCGACAGACAAAGAGATCATGATGCGTGTAAGCATAATTAAACCGGCCATAAAAAGTATCAGGCTAAAATTCAGCGTCATCAGTACAATCATGGGCCCGCCAATCAGCACTAAAATATAGATGAACAGGCCCGGTATATTATAATTAAATACAGCAAGTGAATTTTTACTGAAACCACTTATAGCTTCGCTGTAGTTTTTATACATACGGCAACTAATCATATCGTTAGCTAATAAAACCTCGCCTTTGTATGATGCTGATTTAATTGTTTTCATGATCTCGGCATCTTCAACTACTTTATCTTTAACCAGTTCATGCCATTGATTTTGTTGGTAAACAACGGCATCAAAAAGCATAAACTGCCCGCATGCGGTGGCAATTGCCGGGTTTCTTGTAAGGTATACCAGTCTTAAAGGCAATAAATTCAATAACAGATAGTGTAACAGCGGCACAGTAGTTTTTTCGCCGGCAGTTTGCATAACCTGGTTGGTAAACAAACTCAGCAATGCAAGCTTATAAACCTGCATCCGGTAAATAGCGCTGTTGATCAGGCTGTCTTTTATGGTTGAGTCGGCATCTAAAAACAAAAAATAATCTCCTTTGGCTTGTTTTGCCAATTGATAACATGCATAATTTTTGCCCGTCCATCCTTCGGGAAGCTTAGCACCTTCAATAATCCTGAAATGGGGATGCTTTGCGGCATATGCCGAACAAATTGAAAACGTCCGGTCAGTTGATTCATCATCATAAATAATAACTTCATAATTTTCATAATCCTGCTGATGGACGGATTTAAGAAGATTTAATATATTGCCTTCTTCATTCCGTGCAGGAATTAATATAGATACCATCTCGGTATAGGTGCGGTTTACCCTTCGCAGCTTCGGGTTCGAAACAAAATTAAAAACGGTTACCGTAAAGCGCAGAATGATGAAAAATAAAGTAATGGATATGGCAATGATCACTTATACTATAATTTGATTTATAATGGTTTATTTGAAGCAGCAATATAATCAACAATAGCCTTAGTAGCGCCGGTATTCTCTTTTACATAGTTCTTTATTTTCTCGCCGGCACTAATTAAAAACTCCTCATCGCTAATCAATTTATTAGTTATAGCCTTTAACGAAGCTTCATCATCAATGCTGAAACCCCCTTTTAAAGCTATTAAATCATTTGCTTCTTTAAACCTGGCATAATTGGGGCCAAAAACCACAGGCAATCCAAATGCTGCAGCTTCCAGGGTATTATGAATCCCTGCGCCAAAGCCGCCGCCTATATAAGCAATATTTCCATATTGATATAAGGAAGATAGCATACCGATGTTGTCAATAATTAGTATTTGGTGAGTAGTGAGTGCTGAGTGGTGAATAGTTAGTTGCGAGTACTTAATCGTTGTATTTTGTGGCAGTAGTGATATAAGCTGAGCTATTTTTTCCTCGCCTATCTCGTGCGGAGCGATAATAAATCTCCAATTGGGGTATTGCGTAACTAATGCTGCAATAAGTTTTTCATCCTGCGGCCACGTACTGCCGGCAATGAATATTTTATGCCCGTTTTTAAATTCATTAACATCGGGGATAAGTTTGGGCTGCTGCCCATTATCCCAAACCCTATCGAAACGGGTATCGCCGCTAATGGCAACGTTATTTACGCCAATACCATTGAGCAATAATTTTGACCGTTCATCCTGAACAAAAAAATAGCTCACAAATCCAAGCATTTTGCGGTGCAAGCCCCCGTACCATTTAAAAAACACCTGTTTTGGCCTGAATATCCCCGAAATTATATACAAGGGTAAATTGCGCCTGTGCATTTCATTAAAAAAATGATACCAGTATTCGTACTTGGTAAATACCGCCAGCTTAGGCTGTATGGTATCAATAAATTTACGGGCATTGGCCGTGGTATCTAATGGTAGGTAATAAACAGCATCCGCAAGCGGTGTGTTCTTCCTTACTTCATATCCGGAAGGTGAAAAAAAAGTAATAATTATTTTATTATCTGGATATAATTGCTTCAATTCTTCTAAAACGGGCCGCCCCTGCTCAAATTCTCCTAATGAGGCAAAATGAAACCAAATACAGTCAGTATAGCGTATAAGGTCATAATTTTTGCGCCCGTTTATCCAGAGTTTGGCCTTTTCATTAAAAAAGGATGCCAGCCAGATAGCAAAGAAATATAATCGGATTCCGATATTATATAGTAAGAGCATTTTAATTATGAATTATTAACTTCGCAGGGCATAAAAGTAATCACAATATATATTATTTAGGAAACCATTATGAGCAGCCGTTAAAAACGAATAAATAATATGCCCATGATAACTTAATTACCCCTTAAAAACAAATAATTAAAATGAAAATTGCTGTTGTAGGAACAGGATACGTAGGCCTTGTAACCGGTACATGTTTAGCCGAAACAGGTAACCAGGTTATATGTGTTGATATTAATGAACAAAAAGTAAAAATGATGCAACAGGGCGAGTTGCCGATTTATGAACCCGGCCTCGAACTGCTTTTTCACCGCAACATTAAACAGGAGCGGTTACATTTTACTACTAACCTGGCTGATGCAATTGCCGAAGCCAAAATAGTATTCCTGGCATTGCCAACCCCTCCGGGTGGTGATGGATCTGCCGATCTAAGCTATGTATTAGGGGCCGCAAAGGATATAGCAAAGTTGCTGACCGACTATAAAGTTATAGTAACCAAATCGACCGTACCAGTGGGTACCGCCGATAAGGTGACCGCTGTAATGAAAGCAAACACCAATGTTGAGTTTGCTGTAGTATCAAATCCCGAATTTTTGCGCGAAGGTGTGGCTGTTGAAGACTTTATGAAACCCGACCGCGTAGTTGTAGGTACCATGGATGAGCGTGCGCGTAAACTGATGGGTGAGCTATATTCGCCATATGTGCGCCAGGGAAACCCGGTTATTTTTATGGATGAAAGGTCATCAGAGCTAACAAAATATGCTGCTAATTCATTCCTGGCAACCAAAATATCCTTTATGAACGAAATTGCTAACCTGTGCGAGCTGGTTGGTGCCGATGTTGATATGGTAAGACGGGGTATTGGAGCCGATAACCGTATTGGGAAACGCTTTTTATTCTCGGGAATAGGATATGGTGGCAGTTGCTTCCCTAAAGATGTACAGGCGCTGGCAAAATCGGCGGAAGAAAATAAGTACGATTTTAAGATCTTGAATTCGGTAATGGATGTTAACGAAATTCAAAAACGGGTATTAGTTGAGAAAGTAAAGAAATATTTTAAAGGCGATTTAAAAGGCAAAAAGTTTGCTATATGGGGCCTGGCATTTAAGCCTGAAACCGACGATATACGGGAAGCGCCCTCTTTATATATTATTGATGATTTATTAAAGGCCGGTGCTATAATTAGTGCCTTTGACCCTGAGGCAATGAATAATGTAAAGCATTTAATTGGCGATAAAATAAATTATGCAGCTGACCAGTATGAGGCATTGAAAGATGCAGATGCTTTATTGATAGTTACCGAATGGTCGTTATTCAGGACTCCTGATTTTGATCAGATGGAAGAACTTTTAAAAAGTAAAGTGATATTTGACGGACGTAACTTGTACGACCTGGAAAAAATGATTGATTGTGGTTATTATTACAATAGCATTGGAAGAAAATTGATTAGCTAATGGCAGGACGAAAACGAATATTAATAACCGGAGCGGCAGGATTTTTAGGCTCGCACTTGTGCGACAGGTTTATTAAGGAGGATTACCATGTAATTGGTATGGATAACCTGATAACCGGCGACCTGCGCAATATCGAACACCTATTTAAGCTGGAGAATTTTGAGTTTTATAACCATGATGTTTCCAAGTTTGTTTATGTTCCCGGTGACCTGCATTACATACTGCATTTTGCCTCGCCGGCAAGCCCTATCGATTATTTAAAGATCCCTATTCAAACTTTAAAAGTAGGTTCGTTAGGGACTCATAATTTGCTGGGTTTAGCACGTAATAAAAATGCAAGGATGCTGATAGCCTCAACATCCGAAGTTTATGGCGATCCGAATGTAAATCCGCAGCCCGAAGAATATTGGGGTAATGTTAACCCTGTTGGTCCACGTGGAGTTTATGACGAAGCTAAACGTTTTCAGGAAGCTATAACCATGGCTTATCATACTTTTCATGGTTTGGAAACCCGTATTGTAAGAATATTTAATACCTATGGCCCGCGAATGCGGCTGAATGACGGGCGCGTATTACCTGCATTTATTGGCCAGGCTTTACGTGGTGAATCATTAACTATGTTTGGGGATGGTTCACAAACACGTTCATTTTGTTATGTGGATGATTTGGTTGAGGGTATTTACCGGTTATTGTTCAGCGATTATGCACAACCTATGAATATTGGTAATCCTGATGAAATTACTATTCGTGAATTTGGTGAAGAGATCATTAAATTAACCGGTACCGATCAAAAATTAATAAGTTTGCCTTTGCCTACTGATGATCCGAAGCAGCGCAGGCCGGATATTACCAAGGCTAAAAGTATTTTGAAATGGGAGCCTAAAGTGTCAAGAAGCGAAGGGTTAAAAATTACTTACGAATATTTTAAATCACTTCCTGAAAAAGAAATTCACCATAAAGACTTTACCTATTATAATAAGCATTAATGGCAAAGATATTAGTAACAGGCGGCTTGGGCTATATAGGCTCGCACACAGTGGTTGAATTGGTAAATGCAGGATATGAGCCAGTAATAGTTGATGATCTTTCAAACTCACAGCCTCAAATATTAGATCAGCTAAGCAAAATTATAGGCTTTAAACCGGCTTTTCATCAGCTTGATCTGTGCGACGAGCAAAAATTAACTGATTTTATAAAGTCTGAACCCGATATAACCGGTATTATTCATTTCGCAGCATTTAAAGCAGTAGGCGAATCGGTTAAAGATCCACTAAAATACTACCAGAATAATCTTTATTCGCTGCTTAACTTATTGCAAGCTTACAAAAGTAAGCCAGTAGATTTTGTTTTTTCGTCAAGCTGCACTGTTTATGGTCAACCTGATGTATTACCGGTAACAGAGAATGCACCGGTAAAACCTGCAGAATCGCCGTATGGCAATACCAAACAGATCTCAGAAGAGATATTGAAAGATGCTGTAACAGCCGGAAACGCCCACAAAGTGATAGCCTTGCGGTATTTTAACCCGGTTGGTGCTCATGATTCGGCATTAATTGGCGAGCTGCCCATTGGCGTGCCACAAAACCTGGTGCCTTTTATTACGCAAACCGCTATAGGCAAACGCGAAAAGGTCACCGTATTTGGTAATGATTACAATACCAGGGACGGGAGCTGCGTTCGGGATTATATTCACGTAGTTGATTTGGCAAAAGCACATGTTGCTGCTTTAAAGCTAATGCAGAACAACCACTTTACCGGTTACGACGTATTTAACTTAGGTACAGGTGTTGGTAATACCGTATTGGAAATAATTATTGCTTTTGAGCAGGCTACCGGAGTAAAATTGAATTGCGAAATAGGGCCGCGCCGCAGTGGCGATATTGAACAGGTGTGGGGTGATGTAACCAAATCGGCCAAAGAATTAAACTGGAAGGCACAATTGGGTATTGATACCATGATGTCATCTGCATGGGAGTGGGAAAAATATTTATCTCAAAACCCTTTATAAATTAAAATATTATCCTGGCTATTACCCCTGTAGCCACTAATAAGAACTACAAACCTTTATTTAATGAAGACGATAATTATAACAGGTGGGGCAGGTTTTATCGGATCGCACGTAGTACGGCGGTTTGTAAAAAACTATCCCGCTTATAATATCATAAACCTTGATAAATTAACCTACGCAGGTAATCTCACTAATCTGCGGGATATTGAAAAAGAGCCGAATTATAAATTTATAAAAGGCGATATTGTTGATATTGAATTTATAAACAAGCTCTTTACCGATGAGCAGCCCGATGCTGTTATACACCTGGCTGCAGAATCGCACGTGGATAGATCGATCATCAATCCGCTTGAATTTGTGATGACCAATGTGGTTGGCACTGCAAACCTGTTAAATGCTGCTAAGCAATTGTGGAAGGGCCGCTATGATAAAACCCGTTTTTATCATGTATCAACCGACGAAGTTTATGGCTCATTGGGTGAAAGCGGTATGTTTACCGAAGAAACAGGATACGACCCGCATTCACCTTATTCGGCCTCAAAAGCCGGTTCTGATCACTTTGTACGAGCCTATCACGATACGTATGGGTTAGATACGGTGATCTCTAATTGCTCAAATAATTACGGTTCATTCCACTTTCCCGAGAAGCTCATACCCCTTGCTATCCACAATATCCGTCAAAAAAAGCCGGTGCCGGTATATGGTAAGGGCGAAAACATACGCGACTGGTTATGGGTTGAAGATCATGCACGGGCAATAGACCTTATTTTCCATAAAGCAAAACCAGGTTCAACATATAACATTGGCGGGCACAATGAGTGGAAAAACATTGACCTGATTAAAATGTTATGTAGTATACTGGATGGCAAGCTGAACAGAACTGCTGGAGAATCAGGGGCTTTAATCACTTTTGTAACAGACCGTGCCGGTCATGATCTAAGATATGCAATTGATGCAACCAAACTTAAAAACGATTTAGGCTGGGTGCCATCTATTACTTTTGAAGAGGGCCTTGAAAAAACAGTTGATTGGTATTTGGCGAATGAAGAGTGGTTAAATGATGTAACCTCCGGCCATTATCAGCAATATTATAATGAGCAATATAACAACCGCTAACAATGTTTGGTTTATTTAAGAAGAGCGAGTTTAAGAAAAATATCACTTTTGATTATAGTTCATTGATGGTTGACATGCATTCGCATGTGCTGCCGGGTATTGATGATGGCGCTCAAACGCCCCAGGAATCAATTGCGCTTATAAAGAAAATGATGCAGCTGGGCATAAAAAAAATAATCGCTACCCCTCACATCATGGCCGACTATTATAAAAACACGGCTGAAACTATTAATGCAGCCCTGGAGATACTTAAAACCGAGCTGGAAAAAGAAAAGATTGATATTGCGATTGAAGCTGCTGCCGAACATTACTTTGACGAAACCTTTGAGGGCCGGGTGAATGATGGGAAGCTAATGACAATGGGCGATAATTATGTGCTTTTTGAATTTTCATTTATCAGTAAACCACCTAACGCCATTCCTGTTATTCAGAGATTAAAAGAATTGGGTTATAAGCCCATCCTCGCACATCCTGAAAGATATCCATATATGGATACTGACCAATTCAGGATACTTCGCGACTGGGGCTTAAGTTTTCAATTAAACACGATATCGTTAACAGGTTATTATGGCAAGGATGCAAAAAAGTTAGCCGAAAGCCTGGTAGATGAACAGTTGATTGACTTTATATCAAGCGATATGCATCATCTGCGGCACGCCGAGGCCTTCAAAGATGCCTTAAGAATGCCATATCTTGAAAAACTGCTTTTTGATTATCCGCTGAAGAATATCCTGCTGAAATAGGATTTTGGAATTCGGATGTTCGATTTCAGATTTAAGATTTAAGATACGGAGGGCGAGAATTCGAATGTCAGTTTAATTTTTTGATTTTAAAATTCACTAAATCCGAAATCGAACATCCGAATTCCGAAATTACTCATACCGCAATGCTTCAACCGGATCAAGGCGTGAAGCTTTCTTGGCAGGCCAAAAGCCGGAAATAAGCCCGATTAATGTACATAGAGCTATAGCTCCAAACAACCACCTCCATGGCGTTACAAAGGTTCCGCTAATTTGTACAGCTATCAGGTTACCTATTGCCATCCCCAATATAATTCCGGCAATACCGCCAATCAGGCATATTACAATTGCTTCTATCAAAAATTGCTTGCGAATAATAGCCGGTGTGGCGCCAAGCGCTTTTCGTAAACCAATTTCTCGCGTACGCTCGGTAACAGAAACCAGCATAATATTCATCAAACCTATTGCCGCGCCAATTAAAGTAATAATACCAATTGCCGCTCCGCCATAGGTCATCCCTGCTAACTGACCCGATAGCTCCTGCTGAATAGAGTCACTCCGTTCTATCTCAAAATTATCGGCATTGGCCACATTAAGGTCGCGGATGTTTCTAAAAAGTGAAGTAGCTTCACTAATACTGGCATCTAATGCTGCCGGGCCGTTAACCATTATAGTTATAGTAAATGATGGGCTTTTCACAGTATCTATTTGCTTGGCCCTGAGCACGGGGATAACACAAAATTTATCACCTCCAAAACCTGAGCTTGAGCCTTTTGATGCAAACACACCAATTACCCTGAACTTATTGTTGCCTATAAATATTGATTTATTGATCGGGTCGTCATTTTTGTAAAGGCGTTTTTTTATTTCATTACCAATAATCACCACATTATCTCCCCGCTCCAGTTCGGCCGATGAAAAGTTACGGCCAAAGGCTAATTTGTACCCGCTGGTTAGCAAATAGTTTTCGTTTGAGCCTGTTACTGATATATTAGGATTGGTTTTTTGGCTTCCATATTTCGCTACGGCAGTACCTGATACACTTAAATTTATCGAGGTTAAAACCGGCAGGCTAAATGTTTTTTTAAAACGGTCGGCCTGGTCATAACGTATAGAAGGATAAACTTTGCGGTGACCTCCGTTACCGAAGTTCAGGTCCGATCCCCGGTTTTGTATGGTAAATGAGTTTGCACCTAACCCGGCAAAAGCATCATTAGTAAATTGCTTAACGCCTTCAATTGCGGTTAAAATGCCTACCAAAGCCATAATACCAATGGCAATAATAAGCGAGGTAAGCGAGGTACGCAGCCTGTTGCCTGCTATTGACTGTAATGCTATCGAAATATTTTCTTTATAGGAGGTCTTGACAGGCATGGTTAAAATTACAAAAAACTCGCTGATAAGACTATAGCACACCCTGGTTTGTTACAGAGTGGGTGGAGTTAATGTTTAGAGGGGAAAAAAGAGAATCACTGAGATAAATAATTGACCTACTTAAAGTGTAAAGTAGATAAAACTTTATATTTGACTATGACCAACACTAAACCTCCTGTTACCGGAAAATATATTGACCCTTTAGTTGACTTTGCTTTTAAGAAGATATTTGGTAGTGAACCTAACAAAGATTTATTGATCGCATTTTTAAACGAAGTATTCCGTGGGCGAAAGTATATATTACAGATCTGATTTATAACAAAAATGAACATCCTGGCGATTTACGGGATGAGGGGGCTGCCATATTTGATTTACTTTGTACAGGAGAAAATGGCGACTAGTTTATAAGTACAACGTGGCAGGCAGGGAAACTTTAAAGAACGGGCCTTGTTCTATACCTCCAGACTTATCAGTGACCAGGCTCCTAAAGGCAGGCGGAGTGATTGGGCCTATAAACTTACAGAAGTATATCTGGTTGCTTTATTGGAGGATTTTACTTTGGAAGTTGGCTCTTCTGCAAATTATCTGCACGATATTTGTCTGTGTACCAGGGAAAGCGGTGAAATTTTTTATGATAAACTGGGATATACCTATATAGAATTACGTAATTTTGTTAAAACGGAAACAGAACTGGAAACCGACCTTGACAGATGGCTGCATGTGCTAAAGCACTTGAACCACATGGATAGAATACCGGTATATTTAAGGAAACCAATATTTGAAAAGCTGTTTAACATTGCTGAATATAGTAATTTAACCAAGGAGGAAAAACCATGTACGATAGTAGCCTGAAATACAAATGGGATAATAAAAACGTGCTGGATTATGCTTTGAAAGAAGGTATGGAAAAAGGTTTACAACTTGGTATAGAACAAGGCATAGAAAAAGGCGAGTATAAAAAAGCTTTGGATATTGCCCGTGAACTTAAAAAAGAGGGCTTGGCAATTGGGTTTATTGCTAAAACCACCAAACTTTCTATTGAAGAAATAGAGAAGCTGTAATCTGACAAATTAACTTAACAAAGCATAAAACACATGCGCAATAATAGGTTAAAACAAAAAAACGTTTGGATGCCCCTGGTGACGGCGATGGTAAGTGGGTGCGTACGGAAGAAGGGATAAAGGCATTCGAAAGCATTAAAGCGTTTGGCCTTAAGGAAATAGAAGAAGGGAGGGCTAATAGTCCAATCTCAAGGTTTATTAAGCTTTTTGTTGAAGAAATAGAAAAGCATTAATATCCACACAGTCGTAAAGAAGATTAAAACGGTCACAGATAAGTGACCTTCCATGTTAAAAACATAAATTGGGTAGCCATTTCTAATTCCTTAGTAAGAATATACTTTACGGATAAATCCGGAATAAATCTCCGATATATCCTTCTTCATCAGGGCAGACGCATTAAAATAACTCAGCAAATCAGGCTAAACATCAGCATAATTAAGGAGGCTCCGATGGGAGCCTTGCCGGGGAGAATAGATTTTCTATAAACACAGAGCTCCGATGGAGTTAAAGTTAATTATAGGACTCCATAGGAGTCCCGTGTTTATAGAAAAAATGTGCGTTTTATCCGGTTCCCATCGGAGCCTCCTATAGAAAACATGCATGTATGCAATTTTAATGTGTCTGCCCTGCCTTCTTCATGGCGCCTCGCCATTATCCGCAAAAAAATCTTAAATTTCATGTAACCAAATTATTTTTCCGGAGTTTACAGTACATATTAACACAACTAACTGATTGAACACGCTGAATGATAATGCGATTATGCAGAAGGTAAAGGCCGGCGACCTTGACAAGCTGGGGCTGCTTTTTGAGCGGTACCATCGTCAATTGTATGGGTTTCTTTTTCATATGACCTATCAGCGTGAGGCCAGTGAAGATATGACGCAGCAGGTTTTTTATAAGATGCTTAAATACAGGCACACCTTTACCGGCAACGGCGAGTTTATACACTGGATGTATTCTATAGCGCGCAATACATTAAAGGACAGCGTTAAAAGTAAAAAACAGCTGATAAAGCACGATGATGTTGATGACTATGGCGACAGACTCGCAGGTGGGGTAACACCCCAGGAGCACCTGGAAAAAAAGCAAGCAAAACAGGAGCTTTATAAGGCAATGGAAAGGCTGAGCGATGATCACCGGGAGGTTTTAACGATGAGCCGTTTCCAGGAGTTGAAATACCAGGAAATTGCAGAGATATTGAATATATCTGAAGTTGCCGTAAAAACACGTGCACACCGGGCCATGCAGGAACTGAAAAATATTTATACAAGAATTGAACGTTAAAACAGGAAATAAGATGAAATGTGAGCAATATGAGGAGCTGTTTTCGGGCTGGATGAATGACGAGCTATCACCGGCCGAACGGGAAAAATTGGAGCATCACCTAAGCAGCTGTGATAGCTGCAGTGAAGAACTGGCTGCTATGCAAAAGGTTTGGGGTATAATGGGAGAGATGGAAGTGCCTGAGCCATCTGCCGGTATGAAAGTGAATTTCCAGGCGATGCTGAATGATTATAAAGAAGAAGTTGCAAATGAACAAAAGGGGTTATTAAACACCCTGGCCGAAAAATTAAACGGAATACTTCACTGGCAACCCAGATGGCCGATGGCTTATAACCTGGCAATAGCACTGATTTGCTTTGGTTGCGGATACTGGGCGTTTCATACCGGCAAAGGCGGCGAGCAGGAACAGCAATTAAAAGAGCTTACTTCACAGGTACATGAGCTGAAACAAACTATGATGCTGGCATTACTGGAAAACCCGTCAGCATCCGAGCGGATAAGGGGGGTGAGCTATACCAGCGAGATAAAGCATGCCGATAAAGAAGTGATTGATGCTTTGCTGGCAACCCTAAACAATGACCCAAATGTTAATGTACGCCTAAGCACATTGGATGCATTAACACAACTGGCTAATCATCCCGAAGTAAGGGAGGGGCTGGTTCAATCAATCACCCAGCAGGATTCGCCGCTGATGCAATCGGCCATTGCGGATGTGATGCTTAAACTACAGGAAAAAAAATCGGTTAAATCATTTAAAGAATTATTGAAACAAAAGAACCTGGATCCGGGCGTTAAGGATAAGATCAGGCAAACTATAACACAACTCATTTAAAAAAACAATTTTATGAAAAGATTAATAATCCCTGTTTTAACAGGAATGGGGCTTTGTTTTGCCCAATTAGCAGCGAATGCACAGGAGTTTAAGCAGCATATCAGTAAGGAATTTACCCAGCAAAAAGGGGCAGTCGCTATTTGTAATCTCAATGGCTCAGTAAAAGTAGAAGGCTACAGCGGCAGTAAAGTGCTGATAGAAATTGATGAAACCATCAGAGCTGATGACCAGCAAGGGCTTGATGAAGCAAAAAAAGAGTTTAAACTTGGCTTTGATCAAAAACAGGATAGCGTAATAGCTTATACCGCCGAACCATATGATACCCGCCCTCACCAAAGGCAACACGACGACTATCACCGCGGAAGGGATTATGAGGTTAAACTTGAATATACCGTAAAGGTGCCATTTAATTCTGATCTGTATGCATCAACCGTAAATAGCGGCAATATTTCGGTTAAAGATGTATATGGCACATTAAAAGTACATAACGTGAATGGCTCTATCGCCATTGTTAACGCAAAAGGCACAACAGATGCGCGTACGGTAAACGGGCCGGTAACAGCAAATTATTTAAGCAATCCGCCCGATGCCTCATCATATGCTTCGGTAAACGGCGAATTAAATGTTACTTACCCTCCCAGATTATCCGTCGATGTGCAATTTAAAAGCATGAACGGGCAGTTTTATACCGATTTCCAGGATACAGAAGTATTGCCGAGCAGGGTGGTGAAAAGCGAAACAAAAAATGGTAACGGAACAGTTTATAAGCTCAGTAAAAACTCCGATGTTCGGTTTGGTTCTGGAGGTAAAATATTCAAATTCGAAACCTTAAATGGAAATATTTACATTAAAAAACAACAATAAACATAAAACAATATGAAAACGATAAAAATTGCAGGCATAGTGATGGTGGCGATGCTGTTAACTACCCAGCTTTGGGCACAGGGGAGCGAAAAAGGACAGCAGTTGGTAGTACCTTTAAGCAGCCCGGGAAAACCATATAAATTAAATGTAGGACTAACCAACGGATCGATAACCGTTACCGGATATGAGGGAAAGGATGTGATTATAGACATTCAATCCGATGACGACAAAAGAGGCCGGGATGAAGAACGCTCTGGCGGTATGAGGCGTTTAGCCAGCGGTAATAATATGGATATCCAGGCGGAGGAGAATAACAACCAGGTAAGTGTACATGGCGATGGGAGAAGAAAAACTGCCCTGGTTATAAAAATCCCTCAAAATGAAGTTAATCTTAAATTGAGCACCGTAAATGATGGCAATATTTTAGCAAGCAACGTAAACGGGGAATTGGAAATAATGAATGTGAATGGTTATATAAAACTGACTAATATATCTGGCTCGGTTGTAGCCAATACGGTTAACGGCAAAGTAGAAGTAACCTTTAAAACCATTGATCCAAAGGCTCCAATGGCATTTTCAACCCTGAACGGCAATGTGGATGTTACTTTTCCAGCAGGGATAAAGGCCAATGTAAAGCTGAAATCGGACAGGGGCGAAATTTATACAGATTTTGATGTGGTTGCCGACCCGCACAAACCCACAGTTAGCCGCAGCAGCAATGGTGGCATGTATAGTTTAAAAATTGAAGATTGGGTATACGGCAAAATTGCCGGCGGCGGCCCTGAGATCATGATGAAAAACATGAACGGCAGTATTTATATCCGGAAGGCAAAGTAAATTAGTAGTGGTGCACACGGCAATTGTGCACCACTATATATAGGATAATGGTTGTTCATCAATTTATTTAATATTACATTAGGCGATACATAAATTATGGCCGCCTATCATAAATTTACCGACGAGCAATTAATTATCTTATTAAAAAAAGATGATCAGCAAGCCTTTACGGAGATTTATAACCGGTATGCCGAAAGCCTTGCAGGTTTTGCAGCTTCAAAATTATACAGCCTGGATGATGCAAGGGATATTTTACACGATCTGTTTGTTAAGCTTTGGGAAAATCGCGATCAGCTAAATGTTACCTCAACACTGCGATCGTACCTGTTTGCTGTTATCCGTCATCGTATTATCGATAAGATCAGAAAAAATATAACCCGCGAAGAATATGCAGCCATCCGGCAATCATTAGCTGATGGATATGAACCGGGCATTGAACAGCAAATAGCCGAAAAGGAGTTAAAACAGCAAATTCAAAAGGCGCTAAATGAATTGCCACCCCGCGTAAAAGAAATTTATCAGCTAAGCCGCGAGCAAAATTTGACCAATAAAGAGATTGCTGAAAAGCTTGAATTATCCGAACAAACCGTTAAAAATCAATTATCGGTTGCATTGAAACATTTACGGCAAACACTGGGTAGAGTCGCCTCATTAATTTTCTTCCTGTGGTTGATATCCTAAACGCTTTTTAAAAAGCCAAAAACCTTTAATTGTTAATTTAAAGGCTTTTGACTTAATTATTGTCTTTATTTATGATTTGATAAAAGCCAAAAGATCCTTATTTATGGTAGCAGCTTCTGTTGCCGGCATTCCATGAGGGAAACCCGGATAAGAGATCAGTTTTCCATTTTTCAAAAGCTTTACAGCCTTTGCTCCGGAAATTAGGAATGGAACGATCTGGTCATCCTCGCCATGCAAAACCAGTACCGGAATATCCACACTTTTAAGGTCTTCGCTAAAATCTGTTTCCGAAAAAGCCTTGATACCCTCAACGTGCGCTTTTACTCCGCCCATCATTCCCTGGCGCCACCAATTATCCCTGATCCCCTGCGATATTTTCGCTCCTTCACGGTTATATCCGTAAAACGGAATGGTAAAATCCTGGTAATATTGTGCCCTGTTAAAAGCCGTACCCTCACGTATTTCATCAAATATAGCCATGGGAACACCGTCTGGATTATTTTCAGTTTGCACCATGAGTGGAGTAACCGCACTAATTAGCACAACTTTGGCTACGCGGCCCTTTCCAGGACTGGCAGCATAATGAATGGCTTCGCCACCACCTGTTGAGTGCCCAATGTGGATAGCATCTTTTAGGTCGAGTGCTTGGGTAAGTTCAGCCACATCAGCTGCATAGGTATCCATATCATGTCCACCAGAAGTTTGGGTAGATCTTCCATGGCCCCGGCGGTCATGAGCAATAACCCTATATCCCTGTTTAAGGAAAAACATCATCTGTGCATCCCAGTCATCGCCGGATAAAGGCCAGCCATGATGAAAAACAAGTGGTTGGCCGGTTCCCCAGTCTTTATAATAAATTTTGGTGCCATCTTTTACTGTGATTGTGCTCATTTTTTTGATTTTGATTATGGTGATTAATAAAGTTTAGGAGATGCGTTCTGTCTAGGATAAAAATAATCGCAGGTATATGCCTCTTTTACCCTACTACAAACGAATTTGAACATGACCACATGCTGATAATGCACAGATCAGAGTCAAGGCCGGTTGTAAAAACTAAAAATAACAAATAAAAGCTGGTTTATAAATCCATCCATTTAAAAATCACTCAAATTTAATATTCACTTAATGCTATGGGCGAGTTTCCGGTTAACTTATTCACTTACCACATTTTATCCGTTAGGCGACAGACCTGAACATTTTAAGGGCAGCTTTCGGTAACCTTTTATGAAAAAATCTGTTTTCTAAGGATATAAGGAAAATAGATGAAAACACACCGCCACATTATCTTCTTTATTTTGCTGTCGCTTTCATTTTCGGCATTGCGCATATCCAATTTACAGGCCCAATCTCCGGATGTCCGGGTAAGGGCCTATTTGAAATTGAAAATGAAAACGATGCATATACCGGCGCTCCAATATGCGGTTGTCCGGCATGGGAAGGTCATCAGTTCAGGCGCCTTCGGGAAAGCCAATATAGAGCTGGATGTCCCGGCCACGGAACAGACCGTATTTTCGATCGCATCCGCGACGAAATGCTTCACCGGTATCGCCATCATGCAACTGGCGAGGAAGGGCGGATTGACCTCGACGCGCCGGTATCCCGCTATATAGACAGCTTGCCTGCGGCCTGGCAGCCGGTCACCATCCGGCAATTGCTAACGCATATCTCGGGCATCCCCAATATTATTGACCCAGCCACCTCCGAAATGATCGTCGGGGGAACGGAAGATGCCTGGGCTAAAGTCCAAACGCTGCCGATGGAATTTAAACCGGGTGAACGCTTTAGCTATAATCAGACCAATTACGTCTTATTAGGTAAAATTATTGACAAGCTGACTGGCAAGCCGTTCAGCCAGTTTATCACCGAACAGCAATTCGACCGCGTGGGTATGCCCGTGACTGCCGCCAGTGGGTTTAATGACACCTATGGGATCATTAAAGGGAGTGTCACACTATATAGCAGTGATGACGGGGCTTTGCAGCATAACTCTTTATACCATGTGCCTGGCTTTCTGCGAACGGGATCGGGTATTAATAGTACGGCTACAGAACTAGCCCGCTGGCTCATCGCGTTACAACAGGGTAAGCTTTTCCGGTCGAAAAACACGCTCCAAACACTTTGGAATCCCTCCGTTTTGAATAATGGTCAAAAGAATGGCTGGGCGTTGGGCTGGGTGCTCCAAAACCGCCCGCAGCATTTCGCTGCCGGGGGCTATGGCGGTAACCGTTCTGCGTTCTTTGTTTATCCGCAGGATGACCTGGCCGTTGTCCTGCTCACCAACTTATCGGGATGCCGCCCAGAAACCTTTATTGATGCCGTAGCGGCATATTATATTCCGGATATGCGGGTACAAAACGGCTTTGATTTACCGGCTGCTATCAAAGCGCTCAGTGCGCAACTAAAACGTAAGGGTTATGTCAATGCAGCCGCAGTGGCCGATCAATTCATAAAACAGGATATGGCTTTCCGGCTAACGGAAAATGATGTGAATAAATGGGGCTATACTTTTCTGGATGAAGGAAATTACCAGGTCGCGATTGAAATCTTTCAACTGAATATTCACCTTTACCCCACCAGCGGCAATGTGTACGACAGCCTCGCGGAAACCTACATGGATATGGGAAATAAGGAACTGGCAATAAAGAACTACCAGCGATCACTGGAATTTAACCCCAAGAATGACAATGCTATTGTACAATTAAGAAAATTGACACATAGATAAAAAAACACCGGACTGATGCACTGCGGTAGTGTGAGCTACCAAAAGTGTAAAATGCATGCCACAAAAAGAGAAAAGCAGAACTTTCCCCCAAAATATTTCACTTTCATATAGTACTTTTCCCTCTCTCATCCGACAATTGAGCAAAATAAGTAAACATGAGCCGAGTTGATATTGAAGATCTGTTAGATCGATACTTAAAAGGAGAAGCATCGCCACAAGAAATTGAACGGGTTGAGGCCTGGTTGAATGATAACGATGCACCCGGAACCCAATGGCAGCAAATGGATAAAGAAAGCCGTGACCAGTGGCTATCGGGTTTACTTGGCGAGATCAGCGAAAGCATCAGCACTAACGAACCAAAGATAATTGTGATGCAACCACGCAAAAATTTATGGCGAAGCATAGCTGCAGTAGCAGCAATACTGGCCATATCTTTTACACTTTACCTGGCGTGGCCTGTTTTGCAAAATAGTTTGCACCCTGCCGAGCTAACTGCGTTGAAAGTTGCTGCAGATCAAAAAAAGCAGGTTATGCTGGCTGATGGCAGTAAAATTTGGGTTAATTCCGGATCTGAATTAAAATATCCGCAAACATTTAATGGAAAAACCAGGGAAGTTTATTTAGAAGGCGAAGCTTATTTTGATATTAAACATGATGTATCCAAGCCATTTATTATTCATACCGGCAAAGTGATCACTACCGTTTTGGGGACAGCCTTTAATATTAAAGCCGATAACCTTCAGCATACCGTAGTGGTAACTGTTACCCGTGGAAAGGTTAGTGTTGCTAACGGAGATGAAAAACTGGGCGTTATTACGCCCAATCAGCAAATCAGTTTTAATACGGTTAATAAACAGCACTTGCAGCGCAATGTAGATGCCAAACAGGCCATTGCATGGCAGGATACTGATATCCACTTTGATGATATCACTTTTGCCGATGCAGCCCTGCAGTTACAGCAACGCTTTAAAGTTAAGATTGACTTTGCCAACGACAAAATAAAGAATTGCCGCTTTACAGGTACGGCCATAGAAGGCGAAAAGCTGGATAAAATATTGAAGGTTATATGTGCTTTCAACAACGCAACCTATCAAACAAAAGCTGATGGAACAATCAGCATTGATGGGCCGGGATGTAATTAATTATGTCAAAATTCTTTAATTCCAGGTATAATTCTCTTTAAAACTAAGAGCTGTTACTATTCTTATATGCTGATACCAGGTAAGTAACAAATGAGGTTAACTGCAAGGCAGCCTAATCAACAAAACAACCCGTAAGCCGACTGCAATCGGCTCACAGGTTCCCGGTAAGCCGGGGTTTCAAATCATTGGGTAATCACTTAAAACATTTAAAAGTATGAATATTTCTGCAATAGTGCGGAAACAAGTCATATCCTGAGCTTAAATTACAGCTTATTTAACAATATGGCTATTAATGCGGGTTTAAGTTATTCTTTCTCCAATAATACTATACAATACGTTAGCACATTTGGCGCGGATGGCATTACGCGGGGCACATTTGAAAACATTGGAGTAAACGATAACCTGGAGGCAGATTTTAATGTTAACGTGCCGGTTAGCAAAAGAGTAAATTTAAGCCTGAACGTACAGGCAGGTTATGAAACTTTAAAAGGAACTGCCGATAGTAATTTTTATAGCCGCAGAGCGCTTATCGGAAACGGCAACTTGTATTTAAGCTATCATTTTGATCACGAATGGCGCACGGGGTTTAACTTTCAATACTATAGCCCTGCTATTACTTTACAGGGAACTAGCCCGTATTATTATACATTGTTAAGCATATCAAAAACCATTTTCAACAAAAAACTGAATATATATATGCTTCTGCAAGTAACCCTTATTTAAAATACCTGAATTATAAAACTGAAATTACCGATCCCCGCTTTACCGAAATCACCCATAACGATATTGTTTACCGCAGGTTTAACATGGGGTTAAATTATTCTTTTGGAAAACTAAGCGAGGGATCGATCAGGAAAAACAAAAAGACGGTTCACAACGACGATATTAAGGTGATTCCGCCTACTATTCCCAACAATTAAACATTTTAACTTATCAGGTATAGTCATAAAAAAAGCAGCTTTATGGCTGCTTTTTTTATTAGAAAATACACCGTGCTAAAATTTATTCTACCCTCTTATCTCCAATCTCTAACCTCTTTAATTATACCGAAAACGACGTGCCGCAGCCACAGGTGCTTGCAGCATTAGGGTTGTTAAAAGTAAACCCACGGGCATTTAAACCATCCTGGAAATTGATTTCCATACCTACCAGGTATAAACCATGCGCTTTATGCATAAAAACTTTAATGCCATCAATTATATATTCCTGGTCGCCATCTTTTTTCTGATCAAAACCTAAAACATAGTTCATTCCTGAACAGCCACCACCTTCAACGCCAACACGCAGGCCAAAATCTTCGCCTATTTCTTGCTGGGCCTTTAATTTATTCAATTCTTTTACAGCCCCTTCGGTAAAGGTTACCGGTGCAGGCGCGGTTTCAACAGCAGTACTCATCTTATTTTTATTTAACTACACAAATATAAGGTAAAATGCGGATTTTTGCTGCAAGGTGTAATTTATGACCTCTATTTAACATTCAGCAAACATGAATCTGCTCCCATATTTATTAGACATTGTAAAATACACCATTGCCGGCCTTGGTATAGTGTGGATAGCCTTTTACCTGGTAAAGCCATACCTGGACAGGGACGAAAAGATCCAACTGCTCGAATTTAAAAAAGCTATCAGCAATCAAACCCTGCCGTTGCGTTTACAGGCTTATGAACGCCTGGTTTTATTTATCGAGCGCGTTAACCCATCAAACCTGCTTATCCGTTTAAATGGCCCTGCGTATAATGCGCATGAGTTATATAGCTTAATACTGGAAGAAGTGCGTAATGAGTATCAGCACAATATTACCCAGCAAATTTATGTAAGCGCCAGGGCGTGGTCGGTAGTAAAGCGGGTTAAGGAAGATACTTTGGGAATTGTAAACAATGCCATTAAATCATTACCTGAAACCGCCTCGGGATTAGATCTGAGTAAATTTATACTGGGTTCTTTAAGCCAGCTGGAAGATAACCCTTACGAGATTGGGGCTAACCTGTTGAGGAAGGATTTAGAGGAACTTTTTTAGTTTAGAGGTTGGAGGCTAGTGATTGGAGATTAGCCCGGAAAAACTTACCAAGTTTTGGAAACTTCGTAAGTTTGAATTGTACTTTCTTTTAACTAACCTCTAAACTCCAATCTCTAACCACATTTTTAACAACATGTCAGGAAAGAAATTTACAACCACATCAGGTATCGAAATTAAGGAGGTTTATTGCAAGCCTTCTGCTATGAATGAGCTGCCCGGTGAATTTCCTTTTACCCGTGGCATACAAAAGGATATGTACCGCGGCCGCCCCTGGACCATGCGGCAATATGCAGGTTTTTCAACTGCCGAAGAATCCAACAAACGTTACCATTACCTGCTGAGCCAGGGAACAATGGGCCTTTCGGTCGCTTTTGATCTGCCTACACAAATAGGTTATGATTCAGATCATGAACTGGCTGAAGGCGAAGTAGGCAAAGTAGGTGTAGCCATTGATTCTTTACAGGATATAGAGATTTTATTTGATGGCATCGAACTGAAGAACATCACCACCAGCATGACCATCAATGCTACCGCGCCTATATTACTGGCTATGTACATCGCATTAGCAAAAAAGCAGGGGGCCGACCTGAAAGAAATATCAGGCACTATACAAAATGACATATTAAAAGAGTATGCCGCGCGCGGTACATATATATACCCGCCCGAAGCCTCCATGCGATTGATAACCGATGTGTTTGCATATTGCAGCAAAGAGGTACCTAAATGGAATACCATATCTATATCGGGCTATCATATCCGCGAGGCAGGATCAACAGCAGTGCAGGAACTTGCGTTTACCCTGGCAAACGGCAAAACCTATTTAAAGGCGGCTTTGGATAAAGGGCTTGACATTAATGTTTTTGCAAAAAGGCTCTCCTTCTTTTTCAATTGCCACAATAACTTTTTTGAAGAGATAGCCAAATTCAGAGCGGCCCGGCGCATGTGGGCGCATATCACCAAAGAATTGGGCGCTACTGATGCCGGTGCCCAAAAGCTGCGATTCCATACCCAAACCGGCGGCTCAACCTTAACTGCACAGCAGCCCATGAATAATATTGTGAGGGTAAGCAACCAGGCTTTGGCAGCAGTGCTTGGAGGCACCCAATCGTTGCATACTAATGGGTACGACGAAGCTATATCGCTACCAACAGAAGCCGCAGCTAAAATAGCCCTGCGCACGCAGCAAATTATTGCATTTGAAAGCGGCGTTACAGATACGGTAGACCCTTTGGCAGGCTCGTATTTTATAGAAACGCTGACCGATGAGCTTGAAAAAGCCGCTCAGCTATATATCGATAAAATTGATGCCATGGGTGGTTCGGTAAAAGCAATCGAACAGGATTATATGCAACAGGAAATTGCAAGCGCAGCCTATGAATACCAAAATGAAATTGAAAACGGCGAAAGAGTATTAGTTGGCGTAAACCGTTTTACCCAGCCTGATGAAATAGCAATAAATGTATTCCGTGTTGATGACTCTATCCGCATAAAGCAAACCGAAAAAATTACCGCGC
>Ga0206874_1008_pt1 | contig 58632 bp, 41 predicted proteins | sample Alteio_BWOrgCont_12_FD_152629 | JGI IMG/M metagenome (GOLD analysis project Ga0206874, IMG submission 152629) | Enriched cells from forest soil in Barre Woods Harvard Forest LTER site, Petersham, Massachusetts, United States -... | ecosystem: Environmental > Terrestrial > Soil > Temperate forest >...
CCAAAGCATCAACAAAAAAAATAATGAGCATGAACTATCTGGTAGGTATTTTGGTGGTAGCGGTTGGTGTGGTACTTGGTTTTTTTGTGAAGAGCATAAATGAAATGCTGCAATTCATTGTATCGGCTTTATACGGGGGATATATAGTAGCGAACGTTTTAAAATGGCACTGGTGGCGTTTTAATGCCGGTGGCTTTTTTTGGGGAATGCTGAGCGGTATAGCTACTTCAATGACACTTCCATTTCTTGCTATAATTTTTAATGTAGACAATATTTTATACTTGTTCCCCGTATTATTTATAGCATCAATTGTTGGCTCCATTATCGGCACTTATGCCACCCCGCCTACTGAAATGGCAGTACTGAAAACATTTTATAGTACTGTGCGCCCCTGGGGAGCCTGGGAACCGGTTAAACAACTGGTTATGGCCGATGACCCCACATTCGAACCAAACAAAAACTTTAAGCTTAACATGTTTAACGTGGTAATAGGCACTATTGCCCAATTGTGCCTCACTATTTTACCCATGTACCTTATACTAATGCAAAAGTTGCCGCTGCTGGTAACCGTAGCCCTATTGCTTGTCATCATGGCAATACTTAAAAAAACGTGGTGGAATAAATTAAAAGATTATTAAAAGAGAAATGACGAGAGAATTTGAAGAACGGTTGTTAGCATTGGATGATGCTTATAATAAGCATATAACCAGGCCTAACAAAATTGCGGGCCTGGGTAACGGTGTTTACAACCGGTATATAAATCCTATACTAACAGCGGAGCATGCGCCCATATCGTGGCGGTATGACCTGAGCCCCGAAACCAACCCACACCTTATGGAGCGCTTTGGTATTAATGCCGTATTTAATGCCGGGGCAATAAAATGGCAGAGAAAGTATTTGCTGGTGGCCCGGGTTGAAGGTGTTGACCGTAAATCATTTTTCGCGATGGCCGAAAGCCCTAATGGGATAGATAATTTTTCGTTTTGGGAGAACCCAGTGGTTATACCCGAAACAGAAGACCCTGACACCAACATTTATGACATGCGCCTAACAGAGCATGCCGATGGCTGGATATATGGCCTTTTTTGTACTGAAAGGCGTGACCCCAACGCCCCAACCTATGACCAATCAATGGCAGTGGCCGAATGCGGCATTGCACGTACAAAAGATCTTATAACCTGGCAGCGTTTGCCCGACCTGAGGACACCATCGCCGCAGCAGCGCAATGTTGTTTTGCATCCCGAGTTCGTTGATGGCAAATACGCGTTTTACACCCGCCCACAGGATAGTTTTATTAACGCGGGCAAAGGTGGCGGCATCGGTTTTGGCGTATGCGATGATATTGAGAACGCGGTTATAGATCACGAAGAAATTGTCGACAATAAAATTTACCACACCGTTTATGAAGCCAAGAACGGGCAGGGCCCGACGCCTATAAAAACCCCATACGGGTGGCTGCACCTGGCACATGGCGTGCGCAACACGGCAGCAGGGTTAAGGTATGTGCTTTATATTTTCATGACCGACCTGCACAACCTTACCAAAGTAATTTATAAACCGGGCGGTTATTTCATAGCACCCGAAGGTGACGAACGTTTTGGCGATGTACCCAACGTGGTTTTTTGCAACGGATGGATATTGGATGATGACGGAACGGTGTACATATATTACGCATCGGCAGATAGTCGTATGCATGTGGCAACATCGAGCATTGATAAGCTGCTGGATTATGCCATGAACACCCCGCCCGATGGTTTGCGTTCAGCAACATCAGTTGATACATTGAACCATATTATAAAAAGCAATAACAATATTCTTACGCAGGAAAAAAAGGGATAGAAGAGAAAGATGTTACAATTTCGGCCTATTGAATATCAGCTTAAAAAATTAAAAAGCGAGCTTAATGACGAGTTAAGCCGCATTTTAAACTATTGGATTAAAAACACCCCCGATAATGAATATGGGGGATTTTTAGGCCGGATTGATGGGGAAGACAATGTAGTTCCCGGTTCGCCGAAGGGATCGGTGTTAAACGCGCGCATTTTATGGTCTTTTTCGGCAGCTTATACCCTTAATAAAAACCCTGATTACCTGCACTATGCCGAAAGAGCATATCAGTATATCACCAATTATTTTATCGATAAGAAGTACGGTGGCGTTTACTGGACAATTGATTATAAAGGCAATCCGCTCGACACAAAAAAACAGGTTTATGCCACCGCGTTCACTATTTACGGGCTAAGCGAATATTATCGTGCATCGGGCAATGAAGATGCCAAAACAGCGGCTATCAACCTTTATAATTTATTGGTTGAACGCAGCTATGATGCTACAAGAACCGGCTACCTCGAAGCCTTTACCCGCGAATGGGGGCCGATAACCGACCTGCGTTTAAGCGCTAAGGACGCCAACGAAAAAAAGACCATGAACACGCATTTACATGTACTGGAAGCATACGCTAACCTGTACCGCATTTGGCCCGATGATGGTTTAAAGGCGCAAATAATAACGCTGCTGTGTAATTTCCTCGATCATTTTATTAACCCGGAAACCTGGCACCTTAACCTGTTTTTTGATGAGGATTGGAATAGCAGGTCGGCATTGATTTCATACGGGCACGATATTGAAGCTGCGTGGCTTTTGCAGGAAGCGGCAGAAATTATAAAGCACGAACCATTGATAGAACGGTTAAAAGGAGTCAGCATAAAAATAGCCAAAGCAACACTAAGTGGGTTGGATTCCGATGGAGGCCTTTGGTACGAATATGAACCCGCGGATAACCATTTAGTAAAAGAAAAACACTGGTGGGTACAGGCCGAGGTGATAGTCGGATTTTACAATACCTGGCAAATCAACGGCGATGATAAATTCCTCGAACTGGCCGAAAAAACATGGGAGTTTGTAAAGAATAACATCATCGACCCAAAAAAAGGCGAATGGGTTTGGGGAATAGAAGAAAATGGCAACATAATGTCCAATGAAGACAAGGCAGGTATATGGAAATGCCCCTACCACAACAGCCGGGCTTGTATTGAGATAGTTAAACGATAAGAAGTAAGAAATACTATGAAAAACATTAGCAAACTAGCTTTTGCTGCTATTAGCTGCATTCTATTAGTACAGGCTTGTAAAAAGGACAATAACAGCAATAATAAAGGAGGTGGCGGCGGCAATACCGACACAACCACAACCATTATACCACCCACCGAACCGGCTATTGCCAACACCCAGGGCTTTTTTCTTGATAATTGGCAGGCAAAAACATGGGTCACTCCTTCATCAGTCGCTGTAACAAAACCAAGCAGCAGCGGTGCTATAACCATAACTGTAGACCTGAGCAAAGAGATAACAAAGGTTTCAAACTACATATATGGCAATAACACCAACCCTTTTATGGGGCAAATTTCTACCGATGCCACCTTAATGGGCAACATCACCACATTATCGCCTAATATATTGCGTTTCCCAGGTGGCAGCCTTTCTGATGTTTATTTCTGGAACCAATCATCACAAGCTCCTGCCGACGCGCCGGCGCAGCTATTGGACGACAATGGAAATGCTTCGGCAGCCGGCTACTGGTTTGGCAATAATACACAACCTTTTACCATGACGGTCGATGATTATTACACCGTATTACAACAAAGCGGGGCAACAGGATTGATCACCATAAATTATGGTTATGCACGTTATGGCACCAGCGCTAACCCGGTTGCTGCCGCCGCGCATTTAGCCGCCGACTGGGTTAGGTACGATAAAGGCCGTACCACCTACTGGGAAGTGGGCAACGAAATATATGGCACCTGGGAGGCCGGTTATCGTATCGACCCGACTTTAAATAAGGACGGCCAAGTACAAATACAGGATGGCACTACTTATGGCAAACACTTCCAAATATTTGCCGATTCCATGCGGGCCGCTGCCACCGAAGTTGGCAATACCACTATAAAAATAGGCGTTGTGCTGGATGGTGCTAACGACCAGAATGGCGCCAGCAACGGGCAAGTAAGTAATTGGAACGCAAATGTTTTAGCTGCCGAAAATAATTCGGCTGATTTTTTTGTGGTACACAATTACTATACGCCCTATGATGTGAACTCGACCCCCGATGTTATTTTAGGTAGTGCCGACCCCGGTACAACCCAAATGATGTCATGGCTAAAAAGTTCGGCAAGCGCCGCAGGTGCTACACAAAAACCGGTGGCTATGGATGAATACAACATCCAGTCTACAGGCTCAGCGCAAATGGTTTCGAACATAGCAGGCTTGCACGAAGTATTGGTTTTGGGCCAGGTACTAACAAATCAAATAAGTATGACCGCACGCTGGGACCTCGCAAACGGCTGGGATAATGGCGACGACATGGGCATGTTCAGTAATTCGGCACCTAATGAATCTGCAGAGCCGGGTGTAGCTGCATGGAATCCGCGCCCCGCGTTTTACTATCAATACTATTTTCAGCACATGATTGGCGACCACCTGGTGTCGACTACCAGCAGCAATAGCGGCGCAGTTGAAGCATACGGCTCATCATGGTCGAGCGGCGAGGCAGGGGTAATTTTGGTAAATAAGGGAAGTGGCATCCGCGTGGCCAAGATAAACTTTGCAAACTTTGCCGCTGGCGACAAATATTATTACTATACTTTAAACGGCGGTATCGACAACGCGCCCTATTCGCATAAGGTATATGTAAATAATGTTGGCCCTTCGGGCGATTCAGGTGGCCCCACAAGTTTTAAAACCATTGCTGCAAGTTCGGCGGCTATAAGTGGCGGCATAGTAGTCAGTTTACCTGCCTACAGCGCGGTATTTTTAGTGGCTGAAAAAAAATAGACAAGTTATTTAATAAATTGGCGGGAATAATCATTTATCCCCATGAAAACAAAAATTCAGATTTGCATTGTAACGCTCATTTTAACATCCTTGCAATTTGCAGGGGCGCAGAGTAATTTTTCATCCAATATTTTTAATGTAAAACAGTATGGCGCCATTGGCGATGGTAAGCATTTAGATAGCAAAGCCATAAACAAGGCTATTGATGCTGCCGCAAATAAAGGGGGCGGAACAGTTTTTATACCCGCAGGCAATTACCTGTCGGGTTCCATCAGGCTAAAAAGTAACATATCGTTGTTTATTGACCAAGGCGCTATCATAATAGCGGCAGAGGTAAATGCACAAAACGATTATGACGAAGAAGAAAATACGGTTAATACCACTTACCAGGATTCGGGGCACAGCCATTTCCACAACAGTTTAATATGGGGTGAAGACCTGCACGATGTATCCATACTTGGGCAGGGACTTATCTGGGGCAAAGGCCTATACCACGATTATGTGAAAGGCAAACAAACTGCTAACAAAGCTATCGCCCTTTACAGATGCCATAATGTTAATATCGCCGATATATCCATACTGCATGGCGGCTGGTTCGGTATTTTGGCTACGGGGGTCGACAACCTCACCATCCACAACATAAAGGAAGATACCAACCGCGATGGAATGGATATTGATTGCTGCCGCGATGTGCATGTGAGCGATTGCAGCGTAAATTCGCCCAATGATGATGGCATTTGTCTCAAAAGCTCCTTCGCGCTGGGCTTTGCACGCGCTACGGAAAATGTGACCATTACCAATTGCAATGTAAGCGGATTTAACGAAGGCTCGTTTTTAAATGGCACTTATAAACGGAGCGATGACCCCAAACATTCGCCTACCGGCCGGATAAAATTGGGCACGGAATCAAACGGTGGTTTTAAAAATATTGTTATCAGCAATTGCACTTTTAATTACTGCCGCGGATTAGCATTGGAAACTGTTGATGGCGGTTTGCTGGAGGATGTCACTATTACCAATATTACCATGCGCGACATCACCAATGCTGCCATATTTTTAAGGTTAGGCTCACGTATGCGCGGGCCCGCTGATGCAGCTATAGGCGAATTGCGAAGGGTTATCATCAGCAATATTGTTGCTTACAATGTAAGGGATGCCATATTAATAAGCGGTATAAAAGATCACCTGGTAAAAGACATCGAACTAAAAAATATCAAATTATATTTTAAGGGCGATGGCACGGCTGCACAGGCAAAACGCGAGGTGCCTGAACTTGAAAAAGGCTATCCGGAGCCGGATACTTTTGGAACACTTCCCGCATATGGCATTTACGCAAGACACGTTGATGGATTAAAGCTTGATGACATCGATATTAATTTTATGAGCACCGATCTTCGGCCCGCAATAACAATGGACGACGTAAATATGGCAGATGTACAATTTGTAGTGGCAAAGCACGCTGGGGAGGCGTCAGCCATCAAAACACAAAATTCAACGGCTATAAAGCTTTTCCGATCACTTGATATGCCCGACGGCATTTTAAAACCATAAGGATTAAAACTGAGTAACACAATTAAATGAAAAAGATAATAAGCCTTCTGATCGTATTGCTTTGCGGCACACCGCTTTTTGCGCAGCAAATATTTGCGCCGAGTGACCCGGTGGCCACCAATGAAACCCGTGAGCTGTATGCCAGCATGCAGCGCCTGGTTGGCGCGGGCACCATCTTCGGCCACCATGATGATACGGCTTACGGTGTAGGCTGGAAAGGTGATGATAACCGGTCGGATGTAAAAAGTGTTACCGGCACCTACCCTGCTCTGTATGAATGGGATTTCGCCAAAATGGAACACAAGCGCGACAGCGATATTAATGGTATGCCGTTTAAATTGCAACGCAAGCTTGTTAGGCAAGCCTATGACCGGGGTGGCATAAACGAATTTTGCTGGCACCTGGACAACCCATCGGATGGAAAATCAGCATGGGACACTTCGCAACGTACAGTGGCCGATATTATTCCCGGCGGCTCACATCATGCTAATTACGTGCAGTATTTAGATAATATCGCGGCCTATGCTCAAACCTTAAAAGGCCCTGAAGGCGAGGCAATACCACTACTTTTCAGGCCCTTTCACGAGCTTACCGGTACATGGTTTTGGTGGTGTAAAAACACTTGCACACCCGATGAATTTAAAACCCTGTGGCGCTTTACCATTGATTATTTGCGAAATAAAAAGCACCTGCATAACATGCTAATCGTATACTCAGTGGCTGATTTTGACAGCAAAGCTGACTTTTTAGATCGCTATCCTGGCGATGATTATGTTGATATAGTAGGTTTTGATAATTACTGCTACAACAGCGTAAAGGACTATAAATATAATTTGGATAAACGCATGGGCCTACAGCTGGAGATAGCAAAAGAGCATCACAAACTTGCCTGCCTGGCCGAAACCGGTTACCAGGGCATCCCGCAGGCCGATTGGTGGACAACAGTATTGTTGCCCGAATTGAAGAAATACCCGCAAACATCATTTGTACTAGTGTGGCGGAATTGGAAGACAAGTCATTTTTACGCGCCATATCCCGGCCAAGTAAGCGCAGATGATTTTAAACAATTTTCGTTGGACGAACATACCATGTTCCAGAACCGCTTGACACCGCTGGGTGTGTACGGCAAGCACATCGCCCCCAATAAAAATAATTAATGAAATATTTACTGTGTTTTATACTGGCAATAAGTGCGCTTTACGGCTTTGCAAAACCTTTACAGGCCGAAAACCTGAATTTTTATAAGGCTGATGACCCTCGAATAAAATACGTGGGCCGGATAGATTTTAGCAATGTTTTAGCACCGCGATTCTGGAATCCCGGGGTCTATGTGCAGGCTAAGTTTAGGGGCACATCGCTCGAAATTTCGGTTAATGATGAAACGCTTTATGGCGTAACGCATAATTACCTTGAAATTGCAATTGATAATAATGCACCATTTAAAATACAAACCACGGGTAAACACAGCATACTAAAGGTTGCCGATAATTTGCCGCCGGGCGTTCATACGGTCACTATTTGCAAGGATACAGAATCAGGCATTGGCTATGTTGAATTCGTAGGGTTGAAATGTGCCGGCCTGCTGGATATGAAATTGCCAAAACGAAAAATTGAATTTATTGGTGATTCCATTACCTGCGGTACCGGCAGCGACCAATCCGTAGTAAAATGCGACCAGGGTAACTGGTACGACCAGCATAACGCTTATATGAGTTACGGCCCCACAACCGCGCGTGCACTGAATGCGCAATGGCAATTAACAGCCGTATCGGGTATTGGGTTAATACATAGTTGCTGCAACCTGAAGATAACTTTACCGCAGGTATTTGATAAGGTGATGCTAAGGGATGACAGCATTAAGTGGGATTTTAATAAATATAAACCCGATGTGGTTACCGTTTGTATAGGCCAAAACGATGGCAAACAGGATTCAGTGGCATTTTGCGGCGCTTACGTGAACTTTATTGATGATATTCGATCGCATTACCCCAAGGCCGACATTGTTTGCCTGAACAGCCCCATGGCCAATGCCGAGCTCACGCCCATACTTAAAAAATACATTACAGGCATTGTGCAAGCCCTGAATAATGACGGGAAAAAAAAGGTATCGTACTTTTTCTTTAGCAGGCGCTTTAATGATGGCTGTGGCGGGCATCCCAGCATGTCGCAACATGCCTTGATTGCGGAGGAATTGGCAGGATATATTAAGGGATTAAAGTGATGGTAATAATTAGGCCACAAAATGATCAATAGGAGAGGTGTAGGGCTTAGTAAACCACTATAGACAACGATTAAAAACCGAGATTTTTTATCTTTTTAAACGCTTATATTTTTATCGCATTTATTGGCACTATTTTATCATTTTAGTATTATTTTTTGGGCTAAAGCTATATTAGCACCCTGCTTTGTTGGCTTGGTTCTATTGTAACCTATATATTCTTACCGTATTTGTATGAAAAAATTAATGTTTAGTGTTGCCTTATTATTCAGTGTAATTTACACAAATGCCCAGCCTGGTAAACATGCCGGCGATATTGACAAAAAGGTTGCTGCCCTGCTTGCCAAAATGAGCCTTGATGAGAAAATAGGCCAGATGACGCAGGTAACACTGGACGTTGTTTTGCATACCGCCAACGGCAAAGCCACGCAACCTGAAATTATTGACCCCGATAAGATAAAGATCGCCATTGAAAAATACCACGTTGGGTCCATACTGAATGTGAGCGGCGGCGCTTATACCCGTGAGCATTGGTATAAAATTATCAGTGACATACAGCAACAGGCCGCGCAAAGCCGCCTGAAAATACCCGTGATTTATGGAATTGATGCCATGCATGGCCAAAATTATGTACAAGGCAGTACCCTTTTCCCGCAGGAAATTGGCATGGCGGCTACTTTTAACCCCGAGCTCGCACAGCGCGAAGGAGCTATAACCGCTTATGAAACCCGTGCCAGCTATATCCCCTGGGATTTCTCTCCCGTGCTTGATCTGGGCAGGAATCCGCTTTGGCCGCGTATTTATGAAACGTTTGGCGAAGACCCTTACCTTGCGAAGACAATGGGCGCAGCCGTTGTTAGTGGCTACCAGGGCAGCGATGTAAGCAGCAAATACAATGTTGCTAGTTGCATGAAACATTACCTGGGCTACAGCTTTCCGCTTGATGGCAAAGACCGCACACCCGCCTGGATACCCGACCGTTATATGCGCGAATACTTTTTGCCAACGTTTGCAGCTGCAGTTAAGGCAGGAGCAATGTCGGTAATGGTAAATTCTTCTGAAATTAATGGTGTGCCGGTACATGCCAGTAAATATTTATTGACCGATGTATTACGGGGCGAACTCGGTTTTAAGGGCGTTATAGTTACCGACTGGCAGGATATTAAATATCTGCATGACAGGCACCATATTGCTGCAACCCAAAAAGACGCCGTATTAATAGCAATAAATGCAGGCATTGATATGAGCATGGTGCCGCTTGACTATACTTTTTATGATCTGTTACATCAATTGGTTAAAGAAGGCAGGATACATGAAAGCCGCATTGATGAATCGGTGCGCAGGATATTGACCATGAAATATAAGTTGGGTCTTTTTGAACGCCCGGTTGGCGACCCGAACGATTATCCCAAGTTCGGTTCGGCAGAATTCAGTGCGGTGAGTTTGAAGGCAGCTACCGAATCCATCACCTTATTAAAGAACGATAACAATATTCTCCCGCTTAAAAAAAATATAAAAGTATTGGTTACCGGTCCGGCAGCTAATACGATGAAAGCCCTGAACGGTGGATGGAGCTATACCTGGCAGGGGGACTTCAGCGACCAATATGCAGCTGATAAAAATACCATACTGGAAGCTATAAAACATAAAATAGGCGGCGATAATGTAGCCTACGAAGTCGGCGCGTCTTATGATAGCTTGCTTGACGTGGAATCCGCAGTGAAAGCTGCAAAGAAAGCGGATGTAATAGTTTTATGTTTAGGCGAACACCCGTATGCTGAAAACCCTGGCAATATTGACGACCTGAACCTGCCATTGGCACAAACTGAGTTGGCCAATGAGTTGGCAAAAACAGGCAAGTCTATCATTTTGGTGATGGCTGAGGGTAGGCCACGTATTATTACGGAAGCGGAGAGCAAATCGGCAGCTACGGTCATGACCTATTTATCGGGCAATGAGGGCGGCAACGCGCTCGCAGATATACTATTTGGCGATGCCAACCCGTCTGGCAGGCTACCGTTTACTTATCCCCGGTATGCAAATGCACTGGTAAACTACTACCGCAAGAACATCGAGAACGGCAACGGCGATGATGCCCACGGTTACAACCCGCTGTATGAGTTCGGTTTCGGCCTTAGCTACACCAGCTTTGCTTACAGTAACCTGCGCATCAGTCAGCCTACTTTAAAGGCGGGCCAAACACTAACCGTAACGGTTGATATTAAAAATACCGGCGGCCGCGAAGGCAAAGAAAGCGTATTGCTGTACACCCGCGAAGAGTACGCCAGCATTACGCCCGATACCAAGCGTTTGAGGGCTTTCCAAAAAATAGCCCTGCAACCTGGCGAAACGCGCACCCTTACCTTTAAACTCACACCGCAGGACATTGCCTTTATTAACGATAAGAGCGAATCTGTTGCCGAAGCAGGCGAATTTAAGGTAGAGATTGGCAACCTGGTGCAACGCTTTAACTATGTAACGGATGCTATACCAGACAGAACAGGCAAACTATAAAAAAGAAGGGATGTGCGTAAAATAAGGATTTATTCCTTACTTAATTTCCGTATTCGTTTCCTAATATAATTACCAGCCGGTGTTAATTGGGCGTGAGTCCAGCCGCCATTAACAGACGCCCCCGGAAATAATAGCGCTGTTGTTTCGTGTTTATCGGTAATATTCCAGTTTGCCCAACTTAATTTATTGTCTATTAACCATTTCATCCAGGCTTTAACTTTCTTTTTATCAAATTTACCATTGCCGTCAGACTCGCCCACCCCCCACTCAGTAACCATTAGCGGCAACCCTTTTTTTATAGCCAAATCAGCTTTGTCCCTGAGCCGTTGCTGATGATTAGAGTCTGATGCATAAAAATGAAATGAATAAGCAATGTTCTTAAAACCAGTTATAGGACTTGCAGCAGCAATATCCACATCCTGGTCCCAATGTGGGCTACCTACAATTATCAGGTTATCCGGGGCGTATTTTCTAATTTCAGGTATAATTTGCACGGCGTAATCTTTTACTGTATCCCACCCAATAACCGTAGGTTCATTCCAAATTTCATAAATTACATTTGGTGCGCCGGCATATTTTTTTGCCATCATAGCAAAAAATGCTTTAGACTGTGTTATATGCAGGTTACTGTGATGATCGTGCCAGTCTATTAAAACATATATTCCATTCTTGATAGCTTGGTCAACCACAGTTTCTATTAATTTTATCTGCATTTCCGGTTTCTGCAAATAACCGCTATCTGGCTGTATCGCCATTGCCGCCCTGACAATCGAGACTTTAAAATCACTGGTTATCCAATCAACTACTGTCGGAGTATAATTTTTGGCCCTGCCAAATGCTCCATGAAAAACTAACACCATGCAGTTGTGGCTCAATACCATTTTTGTTAACGATTTTATTATTCTCGACCCTTAAAGCACCGTTAATTATAACAGAAGTTTGCCCGGACTGGGCAATTACACAGGTGCTAAATAATAGCATCAAAAAACATACAGTCACAAATAATCTCATAACAAATAAATGAAGCAGTAAGTTATAGAATAATTATGTCGACGATGTAGGTTGTAAAAAATCAACTATATTTTGATAATAGCTGTGTAATTTAATCTTTGAACCTCTTTGAGGTTACCTGTTTCAATCGGCTGGCATAAACAGGTCAAATAGTTTTGTAATCATTAATTCTTGCTCCTCGAGTATATTTTTAGACATAGGCAAAACTCAACATTATGTTAACTAGGAAACGCAGGATTTCATGCCTCTATAAATAGGGATATTTAAATAAACGATCTAACTAGTTCAATATTAGCCTATAAAAATTTGAGGTTTGAAACCTTAAATTCTTATTAGGCGTTTCAAATCTAGCAAAAAACGGTTCCAACAGATTCCCCTACGGGCTACTTAAGGAAACAAACAATTGCGTTTGTTTCCTTTTTTTGTGCTCATAAATTACTCTTTTACAATTACTTGCGTTAGGTTTTTTAAGGCGATAAAAAGCGGTTCGATTTTCCTCTTTTATTTAAGCCTGAACTCGTGATTTCTGAAAAATGTGCCCTGATGTCAGTTAAAGCCCGGTTTTAAGGTTCGATTCCTCTACGGGCAATTGTTAGAGGCTGATGCCGCCGCATTTTACAACAAAGCAAATAAAGTAGCGGACGTTATTTTAATCCCAACCTGCCGCGCAAGGAATCCCGGTAGGTACTGCCGATGGGGATTTTTTCGCCGTTGACGATTAGTTGGTGTACTTCTATCATAGTAATATGCCTGATGGCTACCACGTATGATTTGTGTACCCGCACAAAGCCGGCGGCCGGCACCAGGTCAAAAATATCACCCATGTTCTCGCGGATCAGTATTTGTTTATCCTTCAGGTGTACGGTAATGTAATTGCCGTCTTTTTCCAGGTACAAAATATCTGCTACTTTTACCTGGTAGGTTTGGGCCCCGCTTTTAATGAATACGGTCGATTCATCTTCTGCCATCATGCTGTTTTTTGAGGGAAGTGCTGCCGCTGCTTTATTGAGCGCCATGAGAAAACGCTCGAAGGTTATGGGTTTGAGCAGGTAATCCAGCGCATTCAGGTCATAGCTTTCCACCGCGTAATGGCTGTAAGCAGTGGTGAATATGATCAAGGGCCGGGGCGAGAGGGTTTGTACCAGCTGCATGCCGCTGATATCAGGCATATTGATATCAAGGAAGATGAGATCAACCTTTTCGCGCTGCAGAAACTCGATCGCCTTTACCGGCTCGCGAAAGGTAGCCTTCAGGTTCACCAGGCCGGTTTTCCCGCAATAACGCTCTATCACTTCCAGCGCCTTCGGCTCATCATCAATGGCAATGCAGGTAATCATGCGAGATTAATTTCAAGGTTCACCCTATATTTTTTGTCGGTGTCAGTGATTTGCATCTGGTATTTACCGGGATACAAAAGTTCGAGCCGGCGCTTTACATTTTCAAGCCCGATACCACTTATCTCCATGTCCATTTTTTTAATAGCGCTATGGTTGGTATTTTCACAGGTAAAGATCAGGTTTTGTCCTGAAATTACGATGCTGATGGTAACTTTCGTCGTTTGCCCGATAGCCACCCCATGTTTAAACGCGTTTTCCACAAATGGGATAAACAACATTGGTGCAATGCTGATACCATCGGTTTTGGCGGGATAATCAAACCTGACTTTCACTTCCTCATCGGCATATCGCAGTTTGTTAAGGGTAATGCATTCTTCCAGGTAAGTGATTTCCGTGCTCAGGAAAACTTTTTCTGCATTGCTGTCATAAAGCATATAACGCATCATGCCCGAGAGCTTGGAAATACCATCGGCCAGTTCATCGTTTTCTTTGGCCTGAGCCATCGAAAAGAGGTTGTTTAGCGTATTGAATAGGAAATGCGGGTTAATCTGCGATTTAAGGAACTTTAGTTCGGTGCTCAGCTGGTTGGCCTGTAGCTGCGTTTGGATCAGTTCGCTTTTTGCCCATTCCTTCAGAAAAAAATAAGCAATGGATATTCCCAATATGGCAAGGAAAATGATCAGTATAATCATCTGCAGATGCGTCCAGTCGCTGATCATAAAGTTAATGATACCGACTTTCGGAAATTCCCTGGGGCCCGGCCCGGTTTGTATACTTGAAATATTGTCCCTTATTATAGTACGGAGTGGTCCGTGGGGAGGTAAAGGCGGCAGATCATCCAATGGGTTAGCTTTATTAAATAAAGGGCCTGCGAGAAGGTAATTCGCGCCAAACACTACCATAAACCAGCCCCCGCCTATTGCCAGCCGCAGCAGGCCGTTTTTATACCGTATAGCCTTTTTTAACACCCAAAATATATTACCATAAAACAATATGACCAGGAAACCCAAAATGACATAAACGTAGGACGAAATGGACTGATCTTCAAATTGGTCACGATAGACCGAAAAGTGCGTTTTGAGCCGCATATGAATATGCGAACTGTTTAATGACGTAAGCACATAGAAAACGCCCACCCAAAACAGTAAATGAAGTATGACCTCTAAAATTCTTTTTATAGACGAATGCATGCAAACAAAGTTAGAATATACTCGGCGCCGTCAAAAAAATAGGTGATTAACTGTCCGTATTGATAGCTGAACGCGGCATTTTTGAAATCTATGCCCAAATAACAAATAATGGCGTTTCGCCTGTACCAAACCCGCATTCATACCAAACTTTTCAGGAAGTGGTGCCACAGAAATAGTATTGCTTAAAATTATTACAATTATGAAACCATCATGAGCTACAAAAGCAACACTTGCTCATGATAGCTTCATTACCATTAAAAATCAACACAATGAAAAAGCAATTACTGTTTGCCTTCACATTACTGGGAGCATTTATGGCCGCCAAAGCCCAAACCCCGGATACGGCGCGCCTGATGGTGCATTACAAATTTACACATGTAGATGATACCACAGACCGTGCGCACCCGCATACAGAAAACATGGTGCTATATATCGGCAAGAGCGCGGGCGCCTATTGGAGTTACGATATGATCGAATCTAACGAGCAATTTAAAAAGGCATGGGCCATTGCTGTAGCCAGCAGCCCGGATGGGCGTCCGAGGATCAATCGGATGAACAGGGGCTCCCAAACACAATATTTTCAATACCCGAATGAGCAAAAAATGCAGGTGAAAGATAACCTGATGTTTAACAGCTACCTGGTAGAAGGCCCGCTGCCTGCTATCGATTGGAAAATAAGCGGCGACACCGCAACATTTGGCGGCTTGCATTGCCAGAAAGCCACCTGCCATTTTAAAGGCAGGGACTACATTGCATGGTTCAGCCCAGATGTGCCAGTACGTGTAGGCCCATGGAAATTAAACGGGCTCCCCGGTGTAATTGTAGATGCCCATGATATGAAAAACGAAGTGACGTTTGCGTTTGATGGTATAGAAAAAGCAGCATTTAAGCCGGCAGAGCCGATAGGGGGTGCAAACACCGCACCAAAAGATCTTCCCCCAATATTGCGGGATTTGAATTATGACCCGAATATAATAACACCCCCGGCAGGCACGATCAAAACCACCCAGCCGGAATTTGATAAACTGAAGGCAGCCATGGAGAAGGACCCCGAAGCATTTGCAAATGCCATTATGGCCGCTAACAGCGCGGATCCCAATGCGCCCAAAATGGATCACATCAGGATGAGAAAAGTAGGCCCAGGGCCTGGCGGACCTGGTGGCCATGCAATTAATAACCCTATAGAACTGCCCGAGAAATAATGAAACACATAACCAGGCTTACAGGGCTGCTGGTTATGGGTATGTTGCTTCCTGCCGCTGTCTTTGGCCAAACCATAAAAGGTACAGTTAAAGACAGTACGGGCAGCGCCGTGCCTTATGCCAGTGTAAACTTAAAAAGCAGCGTAAACAATTCCATCATCGCTTACACGGTAACCGATAATAAAGGCGCTTATTTGCTGCGGGTACCGGCCAGTACAACAACAAATAGCCTGACTGTGGAGGTGCACAGCATTGGATTCAAAAGCCAGGTAAAAGCAGTTGCCGGTTTGAACGCGCCGATCGATTTTACACTTTCGCGCTCGGTAAATGAGTTACAGACAGTCAATATTAAAAGCAGTCGGCCAATATTACGTACCCACGGCGATACGCTGAGTTATAACGTGTCTGATTTTGCTAATCCACAGGACCGGACGATTGGCGAGGTGATAAAAAGACTGCCGGGCATTACCGTCGCCAGCGACGGGACGATCAGGTACAACAACAAACCGATCTCGGCTTTATACATCGGCGGTGACAACCTGCTCGACGATAAATACAGTGTTGCCACCAATAGCATTCCGCAGGTGGCGGTTAACCAGGTGCAGGTTATTCAGAATGACCAGCCTATCAAAGTATTGCAAAACAAGGTATTGAGCGATGATGTGGCGCTAAACCTACAGATAAAAAAAGGTGCAAAGCTGCACTTGATGGGACAGGAAAGCATCGGCGCAGGGCTGCCGGCGAATTACGACGTGGATTTGAACGCCATGATGTTTAAAGATAGTTACAAGGCGATCAATTACCTGGCTGGCAACAATACCGGTTACGATGTGCAGCAGGACCTGGTATCGCATAATTTGACCGAATACAACCAGCTTATCGATAATGCTTTGCCCGCTACGGTACTTTCGCTTGGCGCGGTAAATACCCCAGCGCTAGCGGAAAACAGGTATTTTTTCGATCAGGCGGGCGTCCTCAATGCGAACAACCTTATCAACCTGAAAAACAATGTACAGCTTAGGGTTAATGCTTACTACGTACACGACACACAGCGACAGGATTACAGCCAGCAAACCACCGTTTTTTTGCCCGGCGACACAGTGAAATACAACGAGACACAGCACAACCGCTCAATCCCTGATATTTTGCATACCCAGTTTACGCTGAACATTAACCGGGATAAATATTACCTGAACGATGCCTTGCTGATGGATGATAAAAACATAATCAATTATTCTGCATTGAAAGCTGACAGCTCTGCGGTTAACCAGGTATTTAAGGATAACACGCTAAACTTCTCGAACGAATTCAATCTGATCAAGTCGTTAAAGTCGAATAACATTATCCAGGCCTACTCGTACATCAGCCATTCTGCCGAGCCGGAGAACCTGGTGATCGGCCCGGGTTATAACGCGGCCATATTAAATAATAGCGTGCCTTACGCGCAGCTGGTGCAGAATGTGAATGTACCCAGCTGGTACACTAATAATTATTTCTCTTTCAAGATACCATCAAACCTCATCACGCAGAGTTACAGGACAGGTTTTAGCGTTCAATCGCAAACGCTTACGTCCGGGTTAAACGTCGTGCAAAATAATAACAGTTCAAATCTTGAGTCGGACAGTGCATTGAACCATGTAAACTGGACAAGGAAAAAGTTTTATGCTGAAGCGGCTTACGACCTGCCGGGTGATATCCTGAAAGCAAACCTTACCTTGCCCGTTACGCTACAGCAAATTAGTTATTCCGATAGTTTATATACGCTGAACAAGAGTTTGACGCGGTTGTATTTTAATCCGCAATTCAGAATGAAATACCAGGTGAGTACGGAGAATTACTTCAACCTTTTTTACAATTACCGTAATGAAATTGGCACAATAGAGAATGTTTACCCGGGATACATCCTCACCGATTACCGCACGCTTTACGCCAATAATGCCGGCCTCACCGAACAACAAATTCAGCAGGCGGGCGGTGGTTTTAGCTACCGTAGGGCGCTTACATTATTTTTTTGGAACATAAATGCGCTTTATAGCCATACCGCGGCCAACAACATATCATCCAGCGTGATCACCAACAATATACAGGAAGGCATTGTATTGCCTTATCCCAACAGCAACGATTCGTGGACAGTCAACGGTTTCATCAGTAAGTATTCATTCGCGCTGCGTACCACTTTTAGCGGGGCCATAACCTGGCAAACCAACCATTCAGTGCAGATACAGAATAACGCGTTGTTACCCTTCAACACCACATCAGAAACCTATAATGTGAACACCGATACCAAAGTGATCGACGCGGTGAATTTCACCTATAAAGCCACATTAACGCAAACCGGCAGCCACTCGCCGGTGGAGGCCTCCGCTTTTCAGATCGATCAATTGGTGCAGCAGGCATCGGTAAATTATGATCCTGTCGATGAGGTGCAATTCAGCTTATCAGGCGAGCATTATTTTACCCGCCAGCAGGGCAACCCCGATCTCAAATATTTTTTTGCAGACGCCTCGGCAAAATTCAGGGTCGCAAAATGGAAAACCGACCTGGAGCTGAGCGCGAACAATTTTCTGAATGTAAAAACTTATAACGCGCTCTACCTATCGGCAAATACCCTAACAGCCAGTTCATACACCCTGCCGGGAAGGATTGTGCTTCTCAAAGTGCTGTTTAATCTTTGATTTGCGTTCTCTTGTTTAATTTCAGGACTGTAAAGAACCCTTATTATTGCCGCACCTATCTCTGTCTATTTTATTCCAAAATTCTCCTGACTGGTTTATCAAAACCCTAACATTATGTTAAGTTAAAAACGCAGAATTTAATGCCCTCGTTTTCGAGGGTATTAAAAAACAACTGCTATCCTATTGAGAATTAGCCTATAAAAATTTGAGGTTTCAAACCTTAAATTCTTATTAGGCGTTTCAAATCTGGCAAAAAACGGTTCCAACATATTCCCCCCGCCGCTACGAAAAACAATACCAAAAGATGCTAAAAGCCTGCAAATCAAATATTTGCAGGCTTTTTCATTGGCATCAAAACACCATATTATGCACCAAATCGCAACAAAAATGAGCGTAATTCGGTGCGTATCCCAATGGTCAAACACTACGCACCGAATTGTTCATAATTAATTGATCGTTTGGCCCATCCTGCCTGGGTAAAAGTTCCATGCCTTCCACGTTATAAGTTTTGCCCAGATCGATTACGATTTGATGTGGCGGCTTGGGTGCTTTATCTTGCCATTCGGTATACCATATACTAGTATACTGTAAATCAAAAACGTTTGAGGCATCGCCGTCATCGCCGTTTAACTCTTAACTATCTGCATATACAATCTTCCAGTTTGTTCTTGGCACCTCTTTACCCTGGGCATCAAGTAAAACAATTTCAGCTATCCTGCTGGCCTCCATATTCGGGATATTCAAAATAAAGGTAATCATGTTGTACCTGTTCCCTTTACCCAAAACTGTGGGTGAAATACTTAGTCCATATCCTAATTCTTCTCGCCTCTATTCATTTTGATGTATGCTTTATCAAAAGCAATTATTTATATAGCAACTAATGTTAATAACCTATAATAAGCCGGCCAGCTTTTATTAGCTATTTATCTTAATCCGCTTGTTTTTATTTTTGCTTTCTTCATTGAATAAAAGATCAGTTCGATAATTAACATGATGATCTTTATAGCAGCGCCAACCATAGTACTGATATCCCTAATCGTCCTGCAAGCGAAATCCATTTAATGATGAGATTTAGTTTCTTACTCAGCTTTTCAAATACAGATCAACTGCAAATCTTTATAATTAAATATACAAAACCTATAGTAGGTAAAAATCAGCAGAACTAGAATTGAAAATATATGTTTCATAAAAGTTGAGCATTAATTAATAAATTCTTTACAAATTTTATTTAAACATTTATTAAGGGCCCACATAAGTTAAAGTGTCGGTAGATGCCCTTGTACCAGGGGTATTCCAAACAAACGAAACGTAGAAGGTTTTTGTCGCAGGGTCATAACGGCTGTTGTAACCAGGTGCATTAGTTAAAGTTGCATTTCCTGTTGCCGATACCGTTACAGCATTTGTTGCCGGATCGACAGTAAATGAAGTACCATCAACTGAGCCGGCATCTGAGCCATCCGCCCAAAGAACGACAAAGCCAACCTGGTTGGCTCCAATTGTTGATAGCTCCTGCGTATAACCATTAAAATTCCCGCCAAGCTTCGTATCCGGAACACCGCCATTTACACGTAAAATAAAACCCTTGATACTGTAGGTTCCCTGATATATACTTTGTAATGTTAGTTTAAGTATTGCCACATTTAAATTTGAGGCGATTATGGCACCATTTGCATTGGTGATTTTTAAACCGACCACATAGTTATTAGAGAAATTGATGTTCTGACCCTGGAATTTCACCCATACTTTTACAATTTGTTGTCCGGGCTCGATGGTTATTTTGCCGTTGTTTACAAGCGAGTAATCAGATGCGGGGAGCACTTTACCGCCATTGGCAGTAACATAAGCCTGCGCATCAGTTGTGTCGGTAGCCAGTGTGACTGTAACCGGTGTTTTTAATGCAATGGATGCTACCGAAAGGGTAACTTCCACACCTGTTGAGTCCTGAGGTGTGCCATGTATAGGCGTAGTTATGGGAGTTGCCTGGAAGCCATAATATTGAAAACCCACTAATGCCGGGCTATTGCCAAAATTTATAGTGCCCGGGCTGGTATCTTTCATGCAGGAGCTCAGCAAGGCTGTTGCAAATAAACCTGCGATAAGGCTGATACGCCCTGTATTTTTAAAAAAAATATTTTTTTTCATCTTCTTTTTTGTTTTAAACAATACCTGTTATTTTACTTTTCCCTTTGGTCCCAAAAAATAGGTGTGTATTGCCCCTGTGGTAAAGTCGGAACATTTTTCCCGTTTGTGCTATATTCACTTGAAGTGTACAAAAAGCGGAATGGTATATAAACTATCCCATTATGGGTTACTTGTTGTGGCGCGTGCGATACGCTTAAAACATCGGTTAAAGGGAAACCTGTCCTGCGGTAATCAGTCCAGGCAGTGAGCCAGTCAATGCCATTTAGAGCTGCCCACTTTTGGGTCATAATAGCTTCCAGGCCGGGTGTACCGTCAGAGGGGAAAGGTGAACTACCGGTTGCAGGCGGATTGTTCACGCTGTAGCCGTAATTAACATCAGGATTAGTTGCATTAGTAGCAAGATAGGTATCGGCATCGGCTGCATTGTCACCCAGGTATATGAAATTCTGTTCTACAGCTTGTTGTAACAATACAGCGGGAGTCGCGCCAACGTTATAATTGCGCGCGGCAGCTTCGGCCTGGAGGAACAAAGATTCAAAATCCGAAAAGATCAACTGATCCTGAGAGGCAGACTTTATTAATCCCGACCCAAGGGCCGATACATTCGAGGCGCCGACCAATGAATTGGGGTCGCCATCGTAGTTACCTACAAATGTACCATTGCTTGTTGGTTTATAAAGTAATTTTATCCTGTAACTATCGCCTGTGCTATTTAAAAAATCAACCGTGTAAGTGTTAGCCCTGTAATACCCTTGATCGTACTCCGGGCTACCTGAATTGGCGTAAAATAGCCCATAGAACGGATTTACCTGCGACGAGCCTGCACTAGTGTACCCCGGGTTTACAGAAGCGCTCTCGCCAGGCTGCAAGAAACCGCCGTTTGCGATTGATTTTGCAATTTCGGATGATATGGTTGATGAAGTTCCGGTAACTGCTGCTTCAGTCATCAGTAAATCCAGCTTAACGGTGTTTGCCAGTGCGGTCCATTTAAGCATACGCGAAGAAGCACTGTTGCCCAAACCGCGGCCAAACATAATATCATATTGGTTGTCAGTGGATAATACTGTGCGTATATTGGGAGTTAATTTTGAAGGCCATCTTTTCATTTATTTTCTGGGCATATCTAATAGTCCAATCGTAATATGGTGACGGGCCTACCGGATCATTACTTGAGGAATTTCTGACATGGTTTACACCTTGCGTTACCAGCACACTTAAGCCCTGGTATTTGAAAGGGTCTTTCCCGGTTGTAACCATGGTGCCACTTAAGCCCCTTGAACCATATAATGCAGATGATGCACCGGAAAGAACTTCTATATTATCTACATCTAACTCGGTTAAACTAATAGCTGATCCAAGAGGAAAGTTGAGTCCGGGAGCCTGGTTATCCATCCCATCTGTTATTTGAGTGAAATTGGTATTCCCGCTGGTATTAAACCCACGGGTAGTTATACTTGTAAACCCAATACTTGATACGGTTACGTCCACTCCTTTTAATCCCTGGATCATATCCATATAATTTAACTGGGGCGAATTTTTGATCTCAGTACTGCTGAGCTGCTCGATGGTAACAGGAGATGATAATTTCTTTTGCACCCTGCGGCTTGCGGATACCACTACCTCCTGTCCCAGCATAATGGCAGGGTTGATGGTGATAACTATTGGAGCAGAAAAACTTTGTACCTGTACTTCTTTAGTTTCAAAACCAATAGAAGAAATAACCAGCGTTAAGGGCAGTTTCTTGCTTGTGGTTAGTTGAAACCTTCCGCGATCGTCCGAAAAAGTTCCTTCAGTAGTGTTTTTTACCTGGACGGATACCGCAGGTACCGGTTCCTGGGTAGCAACATTATTAATGGTTCCATTCATAACTTGTGCCTGTAAATTGCCAATGATGAAAAGGCAACAAAAAAGCAAGCCCAACACTATTTTTTTCATGCTCAAATAATTAAGGTTTACATTTGGTTAGAATGCAATAATAAATCACATGAACTTCAATACAATAGGCTACGGCGTGTTTTGGGATGAAAGCCCGCTATAATGGGGTGAAGGGGGAAATAGTATCCGTATTTACCAGGTACTGCTCAAATTGATTTTGATGCGAGGCTGATACCGGAATTTGCAAATCGGGTAAAAGATCGAATTGAAGTATATAACCCTTGGGGGTTTTGCGCGACGAGGAAACACTTTCTATGTTTATGGTATATGACCGGTGCACCCTGATCAAACATGAACAACTACATTTTGATTCAATTCTTTTTAGCGTAGTACGTATGAGTTCTTTTTTTACTTTGCCCCCAAGTAAATAATGCACATCTACATAATTATCTTCCGATTTGAAGAAGAGGATATTCTTAAGCTGGAGGCTCAGTATAACTTTCCCATTTTCATCTTCAATTGATAAATACTCTGAGAGCGGCTTTGTCATATTCATTTTAGAAAGACTTCGGGCCAATTGAGATTTCTGCCTGGCAAAAAGGATCAGCAAAGAAACGATATAGGGAACAATAGCGATAAGTAAAGTGTATTTAAAGGTAAGCAGGTAATAATCTACAGATATTGCAGGATGCTTATTTAGCAACCAGTCAATAACTAACATCACAATTGATAAGAGCATAACTTCGCCAATTGCCCAGAAAAAATACTGCATATTACTAAACTGGTTCAGATGCAGCCATTTCCGAAGCCAGAATTGAGTAAACAGTAGTGTTAAAGCCCCGCAAAAGGAAAAGGCACTGATTATATCAAATAATGAAACCCTGCTTAGGTCATACCAACTATTTATATTAAAAGGGATGAAAACATCCATGAAGAGCAAACTAAAACCCGAAGTTATTATGACAAATATAATTTTATCATTACAGGTGGCCAGTAAAGAGAAACGATGAGTTAATACACTTTTTAAACTGTAATTAGCTGTAAAAGATCTGATCGCTATCATAACAAACACTTAGAACACGGAGGATGAATTTATGTATTTTTTTACATATTAAAACATACCTGCAATATTAATATTATTTTCAGCACTCAATTTAAACACCTAAATGAAATGATGCAGACAATAGTGCAGGTTTTTGATGCCCAGCAAAAAAACAAGTACAAACTCAGGTTGAGTTCGGCTAAAGATCGTATCAAGAAATTAAATGCGCTGAAAGCTGCTATAAAAGAACTTGAGGAAGAGGTTTACGCTGCACTACAAGCTGATTTGAGGAAAAGCAGGTTTGAATCGGCATTAACAGAGCTCATCTTTACGTATGGTGAAATAGACTTTGCTATAAAAAATTTAAATAGTTGGATGAAACCCCGTTATGCGGGTAAGAGCATTGTCAATCCTTTAGCCAGGAACCGGATCTATTACGAGCCGAAGGGTGTTTGCCTGATCATTTCACCATGGAATTATCCTTTTCAACTAACCATGAGCCCCCTGGTTTCGGCAATTGCTGCCGGCAACTGCGCCATTTTAAAACCTTCTGAATATAGCGCTGCAACAGGCGCTGTTATTGCTAAAATAGTGGGAAAAGCTTTCGACAATAATGAAGTAGCTTATTTTGAAGGCGATGAATCTGTATCCAAAGCGCTCCTGACACTTCCGTTTAATCATATCTTTTTTACCGGAAGCACTGCCGTAGGCAAAGTGGTTATGGAAGCAGCCGCTAAGCACCTCAGTTCGATTACGCTGGAGTTGGGGGGTAAGTCGCCCGTGATTATTGACGAAACAGCGAAAATTAAAAATGCAGCAGAAAAGATCGCCTGGGGTAAGCTCATGAATGCAGGGCAAACCTGTATCGCTCCCGATTATATATTAATTCATCAATCTAAACTTGAAGAATTTATAACATTCTACAGATCTGCCGCAACCAATATGTTCTTTGACGAACATAAAAGCATTAATTATTCATCGTATGCTAAGATAATCAACCAGAGGCATTATGACCGGCTAATGGGTTTAATTGCTGATGCTGTGCAAAAAGGGGCAGATATGCCCTGGGGTGGAGAATCCGTTTTGCCCGATCAAACGATCCACCCAACAGTATTGACCAACCTGGCGCATGATTGTAAAATTATGCAGGAAGAGATATTTGGCCCTATATTACCTGTTATTCCCTATACCGACCTGGAGGCTACGATAGCGGTTATCAACGGAAGAAGCAAGCCCCTGGCCATGTACATCTTTAGCGAAAGCAGATCCAATATAAAGCACCTGTTGAAAAGCACCAGCTCGGGTGGTGCCTGCATAAATGATGTACTGATTCATATCTCTAACCCTAACCTGCCCTTTGGCGGGGTAAATGAAAGCGGAACAGGTAGTTGCCACGGCTTTTTTGGCTTCAAAGCATTTTCTCATGAAAGGGCTGTTCTATTTCAGTCGGCCATAAACATGTCAAACATGGTATATCCCCCTTATGATAATAAAGGGTGGGTGTTAAAAATGCTGAAGAAATTAATGTAGGGAGACTACATATTAAGCTTAAGGATAGTGAATAATCCGGAGGGCGAGATTCCGCTAACGGTATCCCTAAAATGTATAAGTGATCAGTTGATACGTATAAATCAGGTAGCGCCTTTGACCTGACCTTTGCTTTAGAAATTAAAAATATAAAGCAATGAAAAAGACAGTATTAATTACAGGTGCATCATCCGGGTTTGGAAAAGTGGCCGCTAAACTATTTCATAAAAATGGCTGGAACGTGATCGCCACCATGCGTTCACCCGAAAAAGAGACAGAACTATCAACGCTTAGGGATGTTTTTATTTGCAAATTAGATGTAACCGATAAGCTAAGCATACAAAACGCGGTGGCTGCCGGTACCGAAAAGTTTGGCAAAATTGATGTACTGGTGAACAACGCGGGCTACGGAGCTTTGGGTGCTTTTGAAGCCGCTACAGAAGAACAGGTTAAACAACAGTTCGACGTAAATTTATTTGGGTTGATAGCGGTGACAAAAGCTGTATTGCCCGGTATGCGGCAACACAGATCCGGTGTTATCATCAACGTTTCTTCAGTGGGCGGAAGGATCACCTTCCCGTTCTCGTCGCTTTATCATGCAACTAAATTTGCTGTTGAAGGGTTGACAGAATCTATGCAATACGAACTAAATCCGCTGGGTATCAGCTTAAAAATAGTTGAACCGGGTGGCTATAAGACAGAGTTTGCCGGTCGCTCGATGACGCTTTTCAATTTGGATGGGTTAGATGAATATCAACCCGCGTTTAATAAATTCGCCGCCATGATAGATAATTGGCCTATGTCTGAAAATATTGGCGAAGTAGCCGATGCCATTTATGAAGCAGCAACCGACGGCACTGAAAAACTGCGTTACCCCGTAGGTCATGATGCCGAGCATTTGATACAGACCAGGCAACAAATGAATGATGTGGATTTTAAAAAAATGATGACCGCCCAACTGGGCATTTAAAAATCAATAGCTGCCCGGATCCGGGCAGCTACATTTTATATGTAACTTTATACAAAGTAAAAATCATGCCGGATAACTATATTGATCTTCAATCTATCAGCGATCTGCACAGGCTGGTAAAATACCCGCCACCAAAACACCCCCTGGTAAGCCTGATAGACCATGCAGATTTTTATGAAAGGCGCCCCAGGGTGGATGCTTTTTACCGTTTTGGCTTTTATACCATTTCCTGCAAAAAATTCGAAGGCCTGTTAAAATATGGCAAAGGGCATTACGACTTTAATGAAGGTACGCTAATGTTCACCGCACCCGGACAAGTTATAGCACCGGGCCCGGATGTTACGGTTGATGAAGGCTGGGCACTGTTTATTCATCCTGACCTGATCCACGGTACTGATTTGGGCAAAAAGATACATCAGTATTCCTTTTTTAATTATGAGGTGAACGAAGCGCTGCATATTTCAGAGGAAGAGAAACTGATCATTAAAGATTGTGTAACAAAAATTGAAAGAGAGTATTCGCAAAATATAGACAAGCACTCGCAGGGCCTCATCGTTAGCAATATCGAACTGTTGCTGAATTACTGTAACCGTTTTTACGACCGGCAATTTTACACCAGGGCAAAAGTTAACTCAGATGTGGTGCAACAATTCGAAAAGTTATTAAAAGATCATTTTTCGCAAAGCACCCTGATTGAAACAGGGTTGCCAAATGTTAAATATTTTGCTTCCCGCCTCAACCTGTCGCCTAATTATTTGTCTGATCTTTTAAACAAATTTACGGGCAAAACCACACAGGAACATATTCACCTGGAACTTATAGATAAAGCTAAATCATTGTTGTGGGGCACGAATGATTCTATCAGCGAGATAGCGTACGGCCTTGGTTTTGAACACCCTTCGCACTTTACAAAGATATTTAAATCAAAAACAGGAAAATCGCCAAGCGAGTACAGGCACTTGAATTAAATGGAACGGAAACGGTATCAAACGCATTAATTGTTAATTTTGCCACAGATAAAAGCTTAAAAATGTCGATAACTACCGAAGACGAAAGAATAGGAATGCAGCAGGCAAGTGATGCTGTTGCTATCACGCTTAGAAAGATGCGCGAGTTTGCCAAACCGGGCATTTCAACAAAGGAGATTGACGAGTATGGCGGCGAATTGCTGGCACAAATGGGCGCACGTTCTGCACCTAAGTTAACCTATGATTTCCCCGGGTATACCTGCATTAGTATTAATGAGGAAGCCGCGCACGGCATGCCATCGGTAGATAAGATCCTAAAAGAAGGCGACCTGGTAAATATTGATGTATCGGCAGAATTAAATGGCTATTGGGCTGATAACGGCGGCTCGTTTGTATTGGGCAAAGATATTCATGGCCATGGTAAACTGGTAGAAGCATCGAAAGAGATATTGAGAAAGGCGATCAGCAACATTAAAGGCGGTGTCAGAATATCGGAGATAGGCAAGTTGATAGAGACTGAAGCCAAAAAAGCCGGGTATACAGTGATCAAAAACCTTACAGGACATGGTATTGGCCGCAGTTTGCACGAAGAACCCCACGAAATAGCTAATTACTGCGACAGGTATAACACTACGCGTTTCAGAAAGAATTCGGTGGTGGCGATAGAGACCTTCATTTCAACACGGTCGACAATTGCCGACACACAAGCCGATGGCTGGACGCTAAGCGGTAACAAAGGTGGTTTTGTTGCGCAGCACGAGCATACCATTATGGTAACCGGCGGTCAACCTGTGATATTTACAGCACAGAACGGCATTTGGGATTGATTATACATCCTTCAAACAAAAATACGGGCATATCACGACAGAAATAAAACTTCAAAAACCAATAACCATGAACATCGAACAAAGACTACAGGAACTGGAGGACCGGATCGCTATCCGGGAACTGATCGATCAATATACTTACTGTGCCGATACCCGCGATGCAGAGGGGCAAATGGCGATTTTTACCGAGGATACAAATTTTGAAGTGTATATGGATGAGAAAGTGCCCACACCAACGCAGGTAGTCACAGGCAGGAAAAACCTTCGCCCTGTTTTCGACGACCTGAATCAATACCTTTCTACCATGCATTTCAATGGCCAAAGCACGGTTAAGCTTGAGGGCGACAAGGCAACCGGCATTACTTATTGCAGAGCTTATCACCTGAAAGTTTTGGACGGCGTGCAAAAACTGATGATCGCGGGCATTCGTTACTATGATACCATGGTAAAACAGAACGGTGTTTGGCTATTTTCAGAGCGGAAGTTGAAAGTATGCTGGATCGAGAACAGGTAGCTTTGATGTGCTTCCAAAATTCTTGTAAACAAAGCGGATTTGCTGCTATTTTAAAACATGCCTGCGGAATAATATGCTTTTTAATTACTTTTTAATACTTTATTAACCATTGTACATTTATTTGTATTATCAAATAAACCCGCATCAGCTAAAATGTATAAAAAAGGACTTAAATTAATTGGCATTACACTGCTTTTGGTAATGGCTTGCGCCAACTTGGCCAAACCTGCAAACAAGTTAAAAACTCAACCAGCCTCGCCTGATGACTATAATGTACAATGGGACTCTCCCGGCCCCGGGTCGGCTCAATCAATGCCTTTGGGGAATGGCGATATTGGCCTTAATGTTTGGACAGAGAAGAACGGCGATCTGCTGTTTTATATTAGTAAAACTGATGCATGGGGCGGCGAACTTTACGCTCAAAAAGACCCCTGGATGCAACAGGGAGGGGTACTGATGAAATTGGGCGCTATCAGGGTATCATCTAATCAAGCCCCCCTTGCTAATAGTTCAGTTTTTAAGCAGATCCTTAAACTTGGTACCGGCGAAATTTTAGTTCAGGAAGGAACCGGAAGCCATGCGGTTAATTACCGTGTTTGGGTTGATGCCAATCACCCGGTTATACATGTTGAAGCCATTAGTACCGGCCCTGCTACTGTAAGCGTTAAGCTTGAAAACTGGCGTGCAGGGCTAACCGATACGGTTTTAAACACTCAAAACAATAGCATTGCCTGGTATCACCACAATTCACCAACAGCTGATCCGCACCTGGCTAACCTCACGTTTGGCGCTGTAGTAAAAGGCAAAGGTTTTGTTAGCGCGGGAAATGAAACATTAAGGTCGGCTAAGGCAACTACATCACAGCTTATATCCATATATCCCTTAACATCGGTTTCGGGCAACGGCGCGACCTGGCTTGCAAAACTCACGCCGCAGGTGACTAAAATTGAGCGGCTTAAGCTTGAGCAAACCCGCCTTGCTCATCAGCAATGGTGGAAACAATTCTGGCAACGCAGCTGGGTATTCCTGCACGGTGATGAACAGGCCCGCGAGGTAACGCAGGGATATATTTTGCAGCGCTTTGTAACGGCTTGTGCTGGGCGGGGCGCTTATCCTGTAAAGTTCAACGGGTCGATTTTTGTGGTTGATAACCCTGCAAGACACGAGAATGCTGATTTTAGGGCATGGGGCGGCCAGTATTGGTTCCAGAATACAAGGGCCATGTATTGGCCAATGCTTATGGCAGGCGATTTTGATATGATGCGGCCCTTTTTCAAAATGTATGCTAATATATTGCCCGCTGATGAGGCGCAGGTACAGCAATATTATCATCACAACGGCGCTTACTTTGCCGAAACATCTCCTTTTTGGGGCGGCCTAAATTATATGGGGCCCGAAGTCAAAGCCAATTATACCAACCACTATTTTACACCAATACTGGAGTTAAGCATGATGATGCTTGATTATTATGAATATACAGGCGACAAAGTATTCGCAAAAAAAACCTTATTGCCGATCGCCAAAGCCGGCCTGCAGTTTTTTAACGAGCATTTTAAGCGTGATAGTACAGGCAAACTTTTGCTCGACCCGGATAACTCCATTGAAATGTTTTGGAAGGTGCATGACCCTGCTCCCGATATTGCCGGTTTGCATGCGGTACTTAGCCGCATGATCAATTTACCGACGGGGCTTGTTGATGAAGAAACACGTTCCCAATGGCGAAAATTTTATAGCGAGCTGCCGCCTTTACCAACGGCAACAGATAACGGCAAAACGGTGCTTCTACCCTACACCGGGCCACAAACAGCACGGTCGTTCAATAGCGAAAACCCCGAGTTATACGCTATATATCCCTTCAGGCTATATGGCCTGGGGAAACCCGGCCTGGATGTAGCTGTTAATACTTTTAACGCGCGTAAACAGCGCTCAAAGGGCTGTTGGGTACAGGACCCTATACAAGCGGCTATGATAGGCGACGCTAATACAGCTGCCGATTACGTAAGCTTTGCGCTCACCCGTAAGGATCCTAACCTTAAATTCCCGGCGTTTTGGGATAAAGGCAATGACTACGCTCCCGACGAGGACAACGGGGGCAACGGCGAAAATGGCCTGCAGCAAATGCTGATGCAGGTTGACGGCAAAAAGATAATGCTGTTACCCGCGTGGCCCGGTTACTGGGATGCTGATTTTAAACTCAACGCCCCTTACAATACAACCGTAGAGGGGAAAGTTGTAAAGGGAAAACTGGTTAACCTGAAAGTAACACCCGCAAGCCGCATGGCCGATGTTATAGATATGACTAAAAACACCCCGGCCCAATAATGTTTTAAGCGAATACCATTATGTAGCTGTAATAATACATACTGTGCCAAATAGTATGTATTATATGCTTTGTTTTATATCAGTACATAGTATTTGAATGTAAACGGTTTTATCGTAATTTAGCCATCATGTCATCTAAATATGATTGATGTTTTTTTGACCAAATTATAGACTATACAGTGCGGGTGCTTAAGTTTAAATACTTATTGTGTACTTATAAACATGAAACTTTTTTTATCGGTAACAATAGCGGTTATTTTATTAAATATCAAGTTCGTATTGCCAGCAAATGCGCAATCGTACGGGCTTGGGTTCTATAGTCACGAAGTAGTACAGGATAAGCGCACAACCTTAGATCTCAGCCTTAATAATATTGCTCAAAAAGACAGCCTCGAAGTTTCTTTTGACCTGTCTTTTATGCCTAATCACGATATTTATTTTGGCTATATATTCAGGCTTATTGGCGATGATAAACAAAACATCGACCTGATCTATGATAACCAGGCCAATACAAAGCATTTTAAAATAATTATTGGCGAACGGCTTTCAAAGGTCTCATTCAATATACCTGATAAGCAACTGTTCGGCGACTGGAACAAACTGAGGTTAATTATTGACTATAAGAATGATAAGATAACCATACACTTGGGTCATGAATCATTTTCCGAATCGGGGGTTCATTTGCAGCAATGTACTAACTACAAATTGCTTTTTGGCGCCAACGCCTATCTCAAGTACCAAACCACCGATCTTCCCCCATTAAAAATACGCGATGTTAATGTACTGAAAAACGGAACATTGCTATTTAACTGGCCGCTTAATGAATGGGAGGGCGATATTGCCAATGAAACCGTAAGCCAAAATAACGGCACAGTAACCAACCCCATATGGATAAAGGCCCATCATCGTAACTGGCAATTGGAAAAAGAATTTACAGTACCGGGCGATGCCAGCTTAGCCTTTGACGCGGCTAACGAGGTTGTGTATATCATCTCCCAGGATTCATTGGTTACCTTCTCGGTAAATAATACACCGCAGCTAAAAAGTACAGCCTACCTATCGGGAAGGCAATCATTAATACCCGGCGACCAGGCGCTGTTCAGCAATAACAAGTTATATTACCTGTATATCGACCAAAAGGCGACTGCTACCTATGATTTTAAGGGTCAGAAATGGGATAAGGCCTTCAAAAACGCGGCGACGGACAACGGGCACTTTAATAAGTTTTTTTGCAGGGGTGATAGCTCCATCTACACCATTGGCGGTTACGGGCAACTGATATATAAGGATAGTGTTAAACGCTATAACGTGGTTACCAATACCTGGGAAAATGTAAAAGTTAAAGGCGATACTTTTACCCCGCGCTATTTAGCCGGGTTGGGTACCAATGCCGCGGGTGATACCGCGTATGTTATTGGCGGCTTCGGGAGCGCATCAGGCCAGCAGATAGTGAACCCGCAGAATTTGTACGATATGATGCGGTTTACGGTTAAAGACCGGTCGTTCAAAAAACTATTCACCATCAATATAAAGGATGAGGATTTTGTGTTTGCCAATTCATTGATCATAAATGAAAAGAACAGGTCGTACTATGGCCTTATCTTCCCGCAGCATAAATTTAATTCAACCCTTCAGCTTATCAGTGGTTCGCTGGATAAACCGGCATATCAATTGGTAGGTGATACCATTCCCTACAGGTTTCATGATATACATTCATTTGCCGACATGTGTTATTTCCCGCAAAGCAAGAAGTTTTTGGCGGTAACACTTTTCAGGGAAAATGACGTAACAAGAATAAAGATATACTCGCTGTTAAGCCCACCTGAACCTGTAGCCGATACATTGAGCGAAAGCAGCATCAGAAAATATATTTTATGGGGCGCAATTATTTGCCTGTTGATAGCAGCAGGTTTATTTGTTTATTATCGCCGCAGAAGATCAAAAACATCACGGCAAATAACAAAGCCGCTTGAAGAGCTGCAAATTCATAATGCCGGCTTAACGGATATGGTTATTGAAGATGATTATACCCGCAGCAACAGTAAGAACACTATATTTTTATTTGGCGACCTTCAATTGTTTACGCCGGAAGGAAATGAAATAACAAAATATTTTACACCGCTGCTAAAGGAATTATTCCTGATCATCGCATTATATTCAATTAAGCACGACCGGGGTGTAAGCTCTGAAAAATTAAATGAAATACTGTGGTTTGATAAATCAGAAAAAAGCGCCCGTAATAATCGCTCGGTAAATATTGCGAAGCTAAAATCATTGCTCGATAAAATGGGCGATTGCCATTTATCAAAAGATACAGGCTATTGGAAAATAGAGATCGATTATAGTAAAATAATGGTTGATTACCACAATTACCTGAATATTGTATCGAACAAAAGCAAGCTTAACAAACAAAAAATAATACAGCTTACCCATATTACGCAAAGAGGTAATTTTTTATCGAACATTGAATATGAATGGCTCGACGCGTTTAAATCCGAGGTATCCAACGAGATAACCGATTCATACATCCTGTTTGCCAATAGCATCCAAATAGCCGATGATCCTGAATTTTTAATAAAGCTGGCCAACGATATTTTCTATTTCGACCCGGTTAATGAGGATGCCATGATCATAAAATGCAAAGCCCTTGCGCACATTGGCAAACATTCGTTAGCTAAACAAACTTTTGAGAGCTTTAATAAGGAGTATAAAGTGATCTACGGCGAACCATTTAGCCGCGATTTTAACTCAATACTTGAATAATTCGGTTCTATGACGATTTGTGTGGATAACCGATTTTATGACCCGTTAGGGTCAACCCCTTTGTAGAAATAGCCACATCATTATCCTTTGCCTCGTATGAGGCTACCCTTTATCCCGCTGTTTAACCATTAAAATATTTTACCTATCATATTCAACCGGTAAAATTCGCTAATATATAGTTATACACTTGCTTAAATGTTTTTTGCTTGTGTGAACCATCCGCTTTAAGGGTAGTCTCTACGAGACAAAACAAAAAGGTTAACTTTTTCTACAAAGGGGTTATCCCTAACGGGATATTTTTATAGTCAACCCAATAATGTTAATTTTATCACCCATACAAAATGTCATAAACCCAATAATTCTGTTATAATTATCGTTTTTCTTTTCCATTAATCAAATATTAATAGTTCATTAAGCTTTAAGGGCAAATTTGGAGTTTAAACCAATAATAAACTTTAACAAATGGCTATCAATTATTCACCGTTACTGCGGTCGCTTGTTTTTTGCGCAATGTGCAGTATTACCTCTGCAAGCATATGTTATGCCCAGGATGCGGGCAGCAATTTAAAATACATCGACCCCCGTATAGGTAATGTTGGGCAACTTTTAGAACCAACACGCCCAACTATGCATCTTCCCAACCAAATGATAAGGGTTTATCCCAATAGGGCCGATTATATTGACGACCAGATCTCAAGTTTCCCGCTAAATATGGTTTCGCATAGGCTGGGTGAGGTTTTCGCCATAAAACCCGATGATAAGCCAATTGCTGCTAATTCGTGGAGCCAGAAAATGCCATACGACAACGACCTTGAGGTTACCCGACCCTGGTATTACTCCACCTATCTTATTGATAAGGACATTACCGTTGAGTTTACACCCGGCAAAAAAGTTGGGGAATACCGTTTTTCTTTCCCAACCAAAAGCGCAGCGAAAAGCATTCTATTTAATGTATACAATGATAGCCCAGCCCAATGGAACTTCTCGAGTGGAAACGAGGTTAGCGGTATGGAAACTTACCATGGCGATATTAAGGTTTATGTTTACGGCCTTTTTAATGCAAAAGGCACTGCCGGCGTAGTGAAGGATGGAACTATAAGCAGCCAAACGTCGGTAGAAGGCAAAGGCGCCAGGTCGTTCATTACTTTTTCGGCCGATGCACCTGATACCATTGAATTTAAATATGCCATATCATACATAAGCCCCGAACAGGCGAAACAGAATTTCAAAGACGAATTTACCGGGGTTGATTTTGCCGTTTTAATGCAGGCCGGCAAAAATGCATGGGCTAAGGTTACTGACCAAATACAGGTAGAAGGCGGCACAGAGGCACAACGCCGCTCATTTTATACCGCGTTATACCGCTGCAATGAGCGCATGGTGAACATAAATGAAGATGGGCATTATTATAGCGGTTACGATAAAAAAATACACGACAGCACCAGGCCCTTTTATGTTGATGACTGGGTTTGGGACACCTACCTTGCTTTACACCCGCTAAGGGCCATACTAAACCCGGCAATAGAGTCGGACATGCTGAACTCATACGTGGAGATGTACAAGCAAGGCGGCTGGATGCCAACGTTCCCTGTTCTGTTTGGCGATAACCCCTGCATGAACGCGTTCCATTCAACAGTTATGTTTTTGGATGATTACCGCAAAGGCATCCGTGGTTTCGACGCGGAAAAAGCCTACGAGGGCATTATGAAAAACGCCACGCAGGCTACCATGCTGCCATGGGAAAACGGCCCAAAATGCGAGCTGGATGATTTTTACTACGCGAACGGCTATTTCCCGGCTTTGCAAAAAGGCGAAAAGGAAACCGTAAGCCTGGTGAATTCATTTGAAAAAAGGCAGGCCGTGGCCGTTACGCTTGGCGGCAGTTATGACGATTGGGCGGTTAGTCAGCTGGCAACAGAATTAAACAAGCCAAATGATAACGCCGTATTTGCAAAACGCGGGGCCAACTATAAAAACCTGTGGAACGAGGATAAAAAAATGTTTATCCCCAAGGATAAGAATGGCAACTGGATAGACATCGACCCAAAATTTGATGGCGGCATGGGCGGCCGCGATTATTATGATGAGAATAATGGATGGACCTATTTATGGCAAGTACAGGAAGATATACCCGGCCTTATTAATTTAATGGGTGGTAAAGATGCTTTCCAGGCCAAGCTCGATCAAACATTTCGCGAAGGGCTTGACCGCAGCAAATACGAGTTCTGGGCTAAATTTCCTGATGCTACAGGGCTGGTTGGTCAATACTCCATGGGTAATGAGCCAAGCTTCCATATCCCCTACCTGTATAACTATGCAGGCGCCCCATGGAAAACCCAAAAACGCATCCGCTTTTTGCTTGATGTATGGTATAAAGATAACATCTTCGGTATCCCCGGCGATGAAGATGGCGGTGGCATGTCGGCTTTCGTAGTATTCTCGTCTATGGGCTTCTATCCTATTACACCGGGTAAACCTGTTTATACTATCGGCAGCCCGGTTTTTAGTAAAGTAACCATCAATCTTCCTAACGGGAAAAAGTTTAAAGTGATAGCCAATAATTGTTCAGTAGTTAACAAATACATCCAGAGCGCTAAGTTTAACGGCGAGGTTTTGAATAAACCATGGTTTACACATGAGCAATTGACAGCTGGCGGTGTACTTGAGCTTGAAATGGGACCTAAACCCAATAAAAATTGGGGCATCTGATATACATCACACTAATGAAACCATCATGAGCTACTGCTCAAAAACCGCAATGAGTATAGCTCATGATAGCTTCATTATCGATAAAAAAACAGTATCCCCCCTGCTGTTAATCCTTTATTAATCACTTATTATTTACCCGGTGTAGTTTAGCGCTTATAACCATTATTAACCTTTATGTAGCCGGGGTTAACCTGGCCAACAGTATTTAAATATTTAACTAAGCATATTATATTGTATGAAGAAAAAGAACGCCGCGATTTTGGTTCTTTTAACAATGACATTTTGTTCATTTAAAAATCCGAAGCCACTTGTAAAACCTCCTTATAAAAACGCTTCGCTACCCATTGAAAAACGTGTTGCCGATCTGCTGGGCCGAATGACCACCGCCGAAAAAATACGGCAGCTGGACATGTATTGGGGCCACGAAGTTGCCAATATGCAGGGGCATGAAGCGGTATCGGTTTCGGATAGTGTAAAAATTAACATCGGTACGCAAGGCATTGGTTCAGTACATGATCTGTACCCGTTAACAGCCACCATCACCAACCAAATACAACGTTACGCGCTGGAAAAAACACGCTTAGGCATCCCCGTATTATTTATTGAAGAGGGGCTTCATGGTTATGAGGGCTTAGGCAGTACCACCTTCCCTACCCCAATTGCTTTAGCCGGTGCCTGGGATACGTCAATGGTACACAAGGCAGGACGCATTTTAGCCACCGAGGTGCGCGCGCACGGTGTTAATATGATATTGGGGCCCGTGCTGTGCCTCCCGCGCGATCCACGCTGGGGCCGGGTTGAGGAAACCTATGGCGAAGACCCATACCTTGCAGCCGCGAACGGCGTGGCAATGGTTAAGGGCATGCAAGGCTTAAGATTAAGCGACCATGATGCCGTATTAGCCGAACCAAAACATTTTGCCGTTCACGGCATACCCGAAGCCGGCAGTAATATGGCCCCTGTGAATATTGGCGAAAGAGAAGCCAGGTCGACATATCTTTATGTGTTTGAAAAAGCGGTTAAGGAAGGCGGAGCAATGGGAATGATGGCCGCGTATAGCGAAATAGATGGCATACCCTGTGTAGATAACCACTGGTTACTAACGGATGTACTGCGCAAGGAATGGGGCTTTAAGGGCTTTGTATTGTCGGATCTTGGCGCTATAAAAATGTCGTTAAATAACCACCATGTGGCAGCAAACCCTGCCGACGCGCTGGCACAAACTATTAATGCCGGGCTTGATATGCAGTTCTATGATTTCCCGCATGATAAATTTTTAGCCGCCATGACACAGGCTTTGAACAGTGGCCAACTATCAGTAAATAGCCTTAACAGGGCAGTATCAGATGTGTTGCGGGTTAAGTTTATGCTGGGTTTGTTCGACCATCCTTATATTGATGAAGACCTGCTTAAAAAAGTAAATCGTACTGCCGAAAGCCACGCCGTAGCTTTACAGGCCGCGCAGGAGGGTATCAGCCTGTTAAAAAATGAAGGCTCACTTTTACCTATCGGTGCGGGTGTACATTCTTTAGCGGTTATAGGTCCGCTGGCCCAAAGCACTTATTTGGGGGGATATGCCAATAAGCAAGGTAAGGGAGTATCTATTATTGATGCATTGCACCAAAGGGCCGGGAACGATATTGATATTAAGTATGAAACCGGGTACTCGGCAGATACAGCGAAACAGGCTGAATTGCTGCAAAAGGCGATAAATACGGTCAACAACTCGGATATGGCAGTGGTTATATTAGGCGAAGACATAAATGAGGTTGGTGAAGGAAAGGACCGCTCGGACCTTGACCTGAACCGCCAGCAAAGCCGTCTTATTGAGGCCATACACAAAACCGGGAAGCCTACGGTGGTTGTTCTTTTTAATGGCCGGCCCTTATGTATAAACTGGGTGGCTAAAAATATCCCCGCAATTGTTGAATCATGGTTCCTGGGTGATGCCGGTGGATTGGCGATTGCCGACGTTTTGCTGGGAAAAGTCAATCCATCAGGTAAATTACCTATGACCTTCCCACGGTCGGTGGGCCAGTTGCCTTATTATTATGATCACAAACCCACTTCAAGGCATATCTATACCGACCAGGATACATCGGCGTTATTTCCGTTTGGGCATGGTTTAAGTTATACCACGTTCCAGTATTCGGCATTAAATATCAGCCGGAAAAGCATCCCGCTTAACGGATCTGAAAATATTAGCCTCACCATAAAAAACACCGGTAAAGTTGAGGGCACTGAAGTGGTACAGCTCTACATTCGCGATGTTATTTCGAGCGTTACAACACCAGTAAAGGCATTAAAAGGCTTCAAACGCATCAGCCTTAAACCCGGCGAAAGCGGTACAGTTAATTTTAAATTAGACAGCAAGGAACTAATGCTATGGAACCGGGAAATGAAACAGGTTGTTGAACCCGGCGAGTTTAAAGTAATGGTGGGCAGTTCGTCAGAAGACATCAGGGTAAGGGGCAGTTTTTATGTAGAACCAGATCAAAAAAGCGTAGCTGTCTCATTGAGATAGATGAGACACTTGAGACAGTAACGTAAAATATAGCCTCAAAACACCTCAAAATCAACCCCTTTTTGCCTGTTTTAGGCCTGAAAACGCCAAAATGACGCCTCAAAAAGGCTCTATTTGGGTCTATTTTCGCTCGAAAAACGCTTAAAATCACTAAAAAAGTGCCCAAAAAGCGTTAAAAACACCAGTTTTTAACGCTAAAAACAAAAGAGGCTGTCTCATAATGAGACAGCCTCTTTTGTTATGATTAAGTTTTGACCCTGCTTATAGCATCGGTTTGGTTGGCCGTGTTGCTGTAAGTGGTATCAAGCCTTTGAACATTTTGGCGCCATCGCCGGTTAATCTCATATAATAATCTGCTGAGCAAGCGGTACCATCTTCATCAAGCGACATGAAACCTTCGCCCGCAGGTACAAATTGTTGGGTTTCGGCCGTTTTGGCTATCTGGTTGCCTTCATTATATTCGTCAAACATCGAGATATAAATGCCCTGGGCACCTGCCCTGGTCATGTTATAAAATTGTTCCCACATAAAATCACCGTGCGCGCGCTGGCGTGCCTGCAGGTCGCCGGGTAAAACGCAGGGCTGGTAATCAATGCCGAACTCCCTACAGAAAACCTCATCGGCTTTGTTTGTGTTGGCAAAAAAGCCATCCGAGTCATTCGCGTTGCTAATTCGCCCAACCATCCATGGCGAGATCATATCCATAGCCTTATAAGTGTCCATAAAATCAGGGCGCGAATCACTGTCCTGGTCGCGCCAGTGCGTTGGCACACCGCCAATGACATAACAGCCTTTACTTTGGAACCATTTGATCACATCCACGCATTGCGCCGAAGTAAAATTGTGGTTGTCATCATTAAACCCGAACCCCCAGATACATACCACAGGCTTGCCATTTTGCTTTGCATAAGCTGATGACGCAGTATAAACCGACATTTTATCTGTCCAATCGGCTTTTATCTCTGTTTGCATGTTTGTCCAGCCGCTTACATCATACATGATATAAAACTTTACATTATGTGCTTCAGCTGCAATTTTCACTTTAGCGGCCATAGCATCGCGTACGGGGCCTTCAATGCCGTTGGGGTCAAACCGCTGTAAGGCGGCGCCATCAATACCGAATTGCTGCATCCACCCAAACTGGACATCAACAGTCTGATCTGAAAAAGACGAAAAAACATTCGCCGGCTGGCCATTATTTAAATTGGGGTATTGTGTAGGGTAGGTATTGGTATAATCGCGTACATCGGGCCAGGCATCAATACCTGTATTAGTTGGCGATGGTTCCTGCTGCCAGTTTTGCGACCAGTGCCAGTACATATTGATGGGCGACCCATCGCCTATAGCGGCAAACCATCCCTGGTAACCAACTATAACTTTACCTACCACATCGCCTACGGGCGATTGTGTACGGGTAACAGTATCTTTTGGCGGTGTTACCGGAGGTGCAGGAGTGTTGCCTTTTTTTGAGCAACTGCTTACTATGCACAGCGCCGTTATAAGAAACAATGCATTCATTTTACTAATTCTCATGTTCTTTATTATTAATATGCGTTAGTTATTATTTTTTACCCCGATCGAATCGGTTTGGATCACTTTCTGTATAGTACCATCAGCGTTATAATAAAGCTTATTTACACAAATTGATCGTAGCCAGTCGTTATCTGATAGTGAGCTATTATGGTAAAATGCATACCATTGGCCCTTAAATTCAACAATTGAACCGTGATCGGTAAAACTATCGGTTGGGTCAATGTACACGCCCTGGTATGTCCAGGGGCCCAACGGGCTTTTGCTGGTGGCATACTTCATACGGTTATGTTTACCGGCCTCGTCAAAATTATCGGCGTATGACAGGTAATAGATCCCGTTTCTTTTGTGTACCCATGTTGCCTCGTGAAAATCATTAAGCCCCTGCATGGTTTGCATTTCGCCGTCAATCTCCATCATATTATCCTTAAGCTTTCCGCCTTTGCAAATATTGCCTCCGCCATAATACAAATACGCTTGTCCATCATCATCAACAAACACACATGGGTCAATTAACGATTCAAGCCCCGGTATATAGCCCTGGCATACAAAACCACTTGCCGGGCTTTTGCTGGTAGCCACGCCTATTTTCCAGGTATTTGCCCAATCTGTTCCGCTTGGGTGCGGAAAATAGAAATAATAAGTGCCGTTTTTGTAAGCGCAATCAGGCGCCCACATAAAACCACCTTCGGCACGCCCCCACGGCACGTCGCTGGCTTGCAATATCTGGCCTTCGTCTTTCCAGGTTACCAGGTCGGCAGTCGAATAAACGTGGTATTTATCCATCAGGTCGCAACCCTGTGGCGGGGCTATGTCATGCGATGGATACACATACAAACGCCCATTCGCCCATACATGAGCCGAAGGATCTGCCGTATATATTTGTGTAACGAAGGGGTTTTTCATCCCGTCTCCGTTAGGGTTTGCAATAACCAGCGGCGTGTCATTCTTAGCTACGCTTACTTTTTTCGCGCAGCTGCTGGTTACTACAACCAACGCGGTTAAAAGTATGCTGCAAATCGTTCTCGTGTACATGGCAGGGGTTTAAATTGGTTTATTTACTTACAGCAGCGCTTGGCACAACTTTTTGTATAGTACCATCGGTATTATAGTAAAGTTTATCCACACAAATCGACCTTAACCAATCCTGGTGCGAAATAGAACTGTTATGATAAAACGAGTACCACTGGCCCTTGTATTCCACTATCGAACCATGATCGGTATAGCTGTCGGTAGGGTCCATAAATACGCCTTTTGATACCCACGGGCCTAAAGGGCTTTTGCTCATGGCATAACGCATTTGGTTATGCTTACCATTAACATCGTGGTTATCTGAATAGGATAGGTAATAGATGCCGTTCCTTTTATGTACCCAGGTTGCTTCGTGAAAATCTTCCAGGCCTTCCATTGTGTGCATCTCGCCATCTATCTCCACCATATTGTCTTTTAGCTTGCCGCCTTTGCATACACCGCCGCCACCATAATAAAAATAGGCCTGGCCATCATCGTCAACAAATACACAAGGGTCTATCATTGATTCAAGGCCTTTTATATAGCCCTGCGATACAAAGCCGCTTGCCGGGCTTTTACTGGTAGCAATACCTATTTTCCAGGTATGGTTCCAGTCGGTTCCGCTTGGGTGCGGGAAGTAGAAGTAATAGGTGCCGTTTTTATAAGCGCAATCAGGCGCCCACATAAAGCCTCCTTCAGGGCGGCCCCATGATACCTGGCTGGCACGCAGAATTTCGCCCTCATCTTTCCAATGCACCATGTCATCGGTTGAATAAACATGGTATTTATCCATCAGGTCGCAACCCCGTGGCGGGGCAACATCGTGCGAGGGGTAAACATACAGCCGGCCATCTTTCCAAACGTGTGCTGATGGATCGGCAGTGTAAATATCCCTTACAAAAGGGTTTCCGACCGGTGCATTGTCTGCCGGTTTATCCTGGGCAAAACATGCCGCAGATAACAAAGCCAGGCAAAGTATCATTGCAGCCTGCAGGTATACGAGTTTACTTTTACCGGTTAATACTTTTAACAAATTATATATATTCATTATAAGGATATTCTTTTTAAAAGCGGCGGAGAGCAAATGCTCTCCACCGCTTTTTTGTTAAAGTTTGATAGGGTTAAGGAAAAATTATTTAGCAACTACTTCGAAATCATCAACACCATAATTTTGAGCTGTTGTTACATTTCCTGTAGTATCGAAAAATATTTTTATAAAGTTCATAGCCGTCAGATCCGGGCCCCCATCTCCTGTAATTTCTGCATTTGGATCGCTAAAGCTGAGCTGTACGTGGTTCCAGCCATTTTTTAATGTCGGGATAATTTTAGTCAGATCCCAGCCAACGCGATTATTGTCAGGCGCGCCTGAACTGCTAAACTGTATCTGCCCATCCTTTAGCTGGGAAACATCCTGAACATAAAACCAGAATTGAAACTGCCCTGATGCCATGGTTTGGGTTGTATTAACAGGGGCGGGCAGCGCATCAATAAACTGCTCAAAGCTTTGGCCGACAGCTAATGTTGCCTGGATAAAGCCGGTCCCTTGTTTTTGGCCGGTTGTTACCAGGCTCGGTGATCCAACCACCTGCCATGCACCAAGCGCATCGCAATTATCGATCTCCACAGGTGGCGGCGGCGGTACTGCTGCAATCCTTATATCGTCAACACCATAGTTTTGAGCTGTTGTTACATTGCTATTGGTATCGAAAAATATCTTTAGAAAATTCATAGCCGCCAGGTTCGGGCCTCCATCTCCTGTAATTTCTGCATTTGGATCGCTAAATTTCAGCTGTAAAAAGTTCCAGCCGTTTTTTAAGGTTGGGATAATTTTAGTCAGATCCCAGCCAACGCGATTATTGTCAGGCGCGCCTGAACTGCTAAATTGTATCTGTCCATCTTTCAGCTGCGAAACATCCTGAACATAAAACCAGAATTTTAATTCGCCTGTACTCATGGTTACTTTGGTATTAACAGGGGTGGTCAGCAGATCAATAAACTGCTCAAAGCTTTGCCCGCTTGCCAATGTTGCCTGTATAAAACCGGTCCCTTGTTTTTGGCCGGTTGTTACCAGGGTTGGTGATCCAACCACCTGCCATGCACCAAGCGCATCGCACTCATCAAACACAGCCGAGGTATCTATCACCGGTGGGGTTGTGGTATCAACTGGCGGGGGCGGCTTAAGCAGCGAGGTATCCCTTGAAAGATACTTTTCCTTGTTACAGCTTCCTAAAATGAAGCCTGTAATTAAGATGGTACACACCATCATTATTTTTATGAATTTCATTTTTTCTTAGTTTTAGTTATTGTTTAGGAACGTCCACTTCTACTATATTCGAAAAATTGGAACTATTGTAACTATCGCTTAAACGCACCCCAACGCGTACAAAAAATGTACGGCCCGGTATAAGGTTAGGCACCGTTAAGGTTCTCGATTTATCGGCATCGCTCATATCCACAAATTCCTGATTGATGGTTACGGCGTTTGCGTCAGAGAAAACCTGTATTGAAGCTCCTGTACCTACCAGGCTGGTTGTATTAACATAAGGCTGCGTATCTTTAATAGTGGGCAAACCTGCCACTATCGGCGCATCAATATCATACGTAAGGGTTAGCGTTGTACCGTTTAAAACCGCCTTAAAGTTTTTTATCACCAGGTAAGGCGTAACGGTAAAGTTATGCGTTGTACCCTTGGTAAGATTGACCGTTATGGTGTCATAAACGGGCCAAAAGGCGCCTCCGGTTGGTATAACCTTATACCCCCCGCTAAACAGTTGGGTATCCTCAAAGGTCCCATCGAATTTACTTGGGATAGTTTGAGGAGCGGTCCAGCCAATTTGTTGCATCCAAATTTGGGTACTGCCGCCTGATGTAGGTAAATTACCGCCTGCTGTGGATATTAGATTACCCTGGAATGAAGCGTTGGGACCAGGGTAATTATCTATTTTTGTGCACGCAGAACTCGCAAGTATCGCTACGCCCATCAAAATTCTACTAATCAGTTTTTTCATGTCTTAAATTTTTATTTTTTTACTATTAATAACCAGGATTATTAGGCAATAAGTTGGGGTTCTTTGCAATTTCTCCACCCGGAATTGGTTCGTAATAATTTTGTTTCGGGAAAGTATATTCGCGGTTAAACAATTCTGGCTCGGCAAGGAAAATGAATTTATTTTCGTTAAATACATAATATGGCATCAGGCCTTTAAAATGCGCTTTGTCCAACACCACATCGGCGGTGCGCCACCTTTTCAGGTCCCAGTAATACTGGTTTTCAAAGGCAAGCTCCATGCATCTTTCATTACGTACTTCATCCAGGGTTATGTCTGAATAAAGTGTTGCACCGGCCCTGTCCCTTATCAGGTTGATGCAGGTTAACGCATCGGCTGTATTGCCCAATTCCATAGCGGCTTCGGCACGGTTCAACAATATTTCGGCATAGCGAAAATCTATCCAGGGCTGTACGCTGGTGTTCAGATTAACCGATGCCTGGGCCTCATTGTAATTAATATATTTACGTACATAAAAGCCTGTGCGCGTTAAGTCGTCGCCGCCGGTATAAGGGCCGCAAAAGCCAATAACCTGCACACCCTGGTACAGTGTTGTTGTAGCACCTGCAAGTATGTATGAGCGCGAGTTAGGCGCTTTTGCAACTTCGGCAGCAGCTGTACCGCTAAAAGATGGATAAATACCTCTTTGCATATCAAAGGTTAGCCCCCTTAAAGTTGCGCCGGGAAAATAAATAGTAGCCAGCAACCTTGGTTCAAGCCCCTGCTGCAGTTCGGCACGGTTATCAAAACGCTTGGGCGTACCATCGGGATTGGTTACGTTTAAAGCACCCCAACGCTCAACCAGATCTAACGTTGGATATGAGCGCGAAAGCGCGTTAGCTGTAAAGTAGCGCGGCGACATGGTATCATCCCAGCTATGGGCCGTGTTGTTAGCTATAGAATACTGTTTTATAAATATATTCTCCGGGCTTTTGGCATCCAGGAACAGATCTACATAATTCTGCTGCTTATCCGGGTTTACATTATACAGCGAGTACACACCATCCAATAATTTTGCTGCATCATAAGATGCCTGGAAATATGCGGTAGCTGCCGAGGCGGGGATACCTACTGCACCTGATGAACGTGCTTCTCCATCAACAAAATTTACTGAACCATATTTGGCAACACACGCGGCATATAACATTGCCCGCGATTTTAACGCCGCTGCAACATACTTGTTGGCCCTGCCTGCGTCGCTGGTTGCGGGCATCATTTGGTAAGCCAGGTCAAGCTCAGAACCGATAAAATCCCAAACGGCTTGTTCCTTATCACGATGTACCTGCAATGTTGCCAATGGTGCACCCGGATCCTGAACAGTTGTTATAATTGGCACACCGCCATAACGTTTAGCCATACCAAAATAATAGTAAGCCCTTAAAAAGTGAGCTTCGCCCAAAAGCTGATTTACACCTGCCTGGGTTAGTTCAGCAACATGATTAGGCAATTCGGCTATCATTATGTTAACATTCCTGATATCGCCGTATGGCCAGAAGCCAAAGCCTCCGCCAATATCCATGCCGCTCCAGGGGCCAACCTCTTCGCCTGTACATCCGGCTTCGTTATAAAATTCCTGCCAGTCATTACCGCCGTGCTCAAAGCCTGCAGGGCTTTCTGCACCATCACTTGTGCTGGGTACGTATTTAAAATCCTCGATGGGCAGATCCTGGTATATAGTTGCCAAAAACGATTGAATGCCCGCCTGGCTGTTAAATATAACATCAGATGTGAAGATGTTATTTGGCGCAATATTTAACTTTTGGCAGGAAGTTACCGAAACCCCTGCTGTAAGTGCTACTGCTATAATTAATTTATGTATACTTTTCATATGTCAATAATTTAAAAGGAAACGTTAGCTCCAAGGTTAAAGGTCCTATCCTCCGGATATGTATATCCTCCGAGGGCAACAGCGAAATTGCCATTGTCTGTTGGAAGAGGGCCCTGGTGTTCCGGGTCATAATTCTTCAGTCCGGTGAATGTTAGCAGGTTGTAGCTGTTTATATATATCCTCAGTTTTTTAACACCTACTTTTTTCAAAAGCTGCGGTGAGAAGGAGTAGCCAAGTTCAAGTGATTTTACACGTAAATAGCTGGCATTTTGTATAGCTTTTGTGCCTTGCGCATCGGGCGAGCCCATTGCCGGGTAAAATCCCGGTACCCATTGCGTGTTGGGGTCAAATTCGTTAGCACTAGGGTCTACTGTGTGCCAGCTGTCAAGGAAACGGGTCAGCGCGCTTCTGCCATACATCAGCGGCGATGCAAATTGCTCGCCATATTGTACGTAAACACCGGCGGCGCCTTGTAAAAGCATGGTCATATCAAAGCCTTTATAGGATAAGCCTATAGTAAAGCCGTAGTTATATAATGGAATATCTGAAGTGGCAATAGGCGTATTATCCTTTGAATCTATTACCCCATCATGATTCGTGTCCACATAATAATAATCACCGGGAACCACGTTATTATTACCTCCGCCCGTGTTCACACCATAATTCTGTATTTGCTTGTAATTGGTAAACTGCCCGGCATAAGTAGGGCCCCACCATATGTTAGCATACCTGTTGGCCTGGGCCCCCTGGTATTGCCATTCCTGAAATTCGTTGCCAAAAGCACCTTGCAGAACATTCATGTTCTCTAAACGGGTGGTGCCTATGTTACCGGTAAGGTTTACACCCAGTTGGCCAAATGTGTTCCTGTATGACAGGCTGAAGTCCAATCCCTGTACCCTGTCGCTGTTATAGTTGATCTGAGGCGTAGGGGCACCCACAGTACCGGGTAGAACTGTGGAAGGTGTGGCTATCAATCCTGTCCTGTCGTTTCTGAAAACTTCAACAGTTCCGTCAACTTTTCCATTAAACAGGCCGAAATCAAGTCCTATATTCTTTATGGTACTTACCGGCCATGTTAAACCAGGGTTGCCAAGTTTTGGCGTTGAGCCGTTCACAGGGGCGGTGCCAAAAATATATGAGCCTGAAGGGTAGGTATAGCCGTTTACATAGTTGTATGCGGCACCATTCTCATCACCTACTTTACCGTAAGAGGCCCTAAGCTTTAGGTTGGAGAGGATATTTGAAGAGATGAGGCTGCGGATAAAGTTTTCTTTAGTTAAAACCCAGCCTACTGATGCGCCGGGGAAGAAGCCCCATTGATCAGATCCCGGCTGGTACAAACTGGTACCATCACGGCGAAAGCTGAATTCAGCAAGATACTTTCCTTTATAATCGTAGTCAAGCCTTCCTATATAGCTCACATGCGCCTGATCCTGCAAAGCACCGGCATCCATACCAGCTTTCGCATCTGAATTTGGCACGCCTCCAAATAAATAGTTTACAGGTATCACCGTATCCTCGTAAGCATTAAAATTATCAGCGGTGTTATGGCTTTGCTCATAAGTAACCATGGCGGTTACGTGATGATCATTGAAAAAAGTATGCTCATAATTCAATGTTACCTGGCTTAACGTATTCAAATGCGTGTAATACTGACGGGTTATACCTGAAGGTGAATTTATTGTTTGTGGTGTATAAACATCAGTAGCAGCATCGTAAGTATATAAATTAAATGTGCTTTGTATTTGATTATAGTCATAAACCCCGTAATCAACGTTGAACAAAGCCTTGGCACTCAAACCTTGTATGCCTGGTATTTGATAGGTTAAATTTAACTGGCTTGTAAAGCTTTTATTTTTGGCCACTATTGAACCTACCTCGTTGTCATTAGTCATAACAGCAGGGTTCTGGTTATCAGGCATTACAGCAGGGTATAACGGATTGTTATTAGCATAGATCTGGTTTATAGGGATCTGGTTCCAGGTGTACTTATAAACCTCCCACTCGGGGGTTAAAGGCTGGTTTTTCTGATCCATCCAGCCCGATGTTAATATCTGCGCTTTTAACCCTTTGGCTACGTTAATGGTAACGTTTGAGCGGAAATTATATTTGTTGTAGTTTAAATCCCCGTCTTTATAAACGCCGTCCTGTTTCTGGTAACCAAAGTTGAAGAAATAGCTTATCTTATCATTTCCGCCATCAATATTTAAATTATGGCTGATCTGGTCGGCTGTTTTGTTGAAAACAAGATCCGACCAATCGGCAGATTTGTCGGTGCCGTTGAGCCATGGCAGAATGTCTGCATAAGAATATGCCGGGGTTACGTTGCTAACAAAATTATTTTGGAAATTACGCCTAACATCCTCATTAGTAAGCATCATATAATCTACAGCGTCTACACCCTGGGGCATTCCCAAAAATGTTTGCACTGCATCGTTAAATGAATAATTGATGTTAACCTGTCCGTTTGTCGATCCTTTTTTGGTTGTTATCAAAATGGCACCGCCAGCAGCCCTTACACCGTATATCGACGCCGCGGCATCTTTCAGCACAGAGATGCTTTCAATTTCATTTGGATCCATCCTGCCTAATGTCGACTGGTCACCGCCAATTATACCATCAATTACAATTAATGGAGCGGTTTGAAATCCCCTGATATTCAAATCATTGTCATAAGCCCCCGGTTCGGCAGTTTTTTGAACAATACGTACACCCGGTATTTTACCGGTTAGCATGTTTACAACGCTTTCATCTTTTGTTGTTATGATGTCTTTATTCTGAATCGTTGATATAGAGCCGGTTACGGTAGCCCTTTTTTGCACACCGTAGCCTACAACTACTACCTCATCAAGGCTTTTATTAGTGGCCTTTAAAGCTATTACACCGCTTTTTATGTCTTTAGCAGTAATTTGCCGGGTTTCATAACCTGTATATGATAGCAGCAAGGTAAAATCTGTATTAGGTACTGTAAGATGGAATGTACCGCCTATGTCGGTAACAGCGCCCGTGGTAGTGCCTTTAATTTGTACACTTACCCCCGGAAGTACCGACCCATCGGTTAAGTCTATCACTTTTCCGGTGATAGTAGTTTGCTGGGCTAACAAACTAAGCGGGAAAAGGAAGATAATTATAAGTAAGTATTTTATTTTTTTCATATCGTCTCTCTGTTAATTTAAATTGTAATTGGTTTGGTTTGCCATGTTTAGAAAATAATATATAGCGCATTGCAGCGGCATACTTATGGCGGATTAGGATCATAATTGCACATGATTTTATTTTGCTTAATTCGTGATACACCTGAGGTCGACAGGCGTTATAATTGGTTTATAATATTGTGACAAAGGAATAGGCGATGATTAATAAAAAATAAATAATAGATTAATTTTAGCTGTAAAAACACCAAAAAGAGCCACTTTTTGAAAAAATTTCAATCGATTGCATATTTTTTTTACTAAAGGCAAAATAATTATTGGTTAACCCCACATGCATGAAACTACCCCGGGCAAGTAGTTTATTTTCCTGTTTTTGATATGTTTGCGGCCAGGTAAAACTTATGTTTTGCTAACTAAGCACATTTTATCCTTATTTCAGAATAATTATAAAAGTGTTTGTAGTTTATCACTAAAAATGTGACAGGGCCATCCAATGTAATTTACCTTTAGCGCGGCATTTTCTTCTTTTTGCGCGATGAATAATTATGCATAACCGCTCAAATACCAAAGCAACCAGGGTAGAAGGCAGTCATGCGGTATATATGTCTAAACCAAAGGAAGTTGCCAATGTAATCGCTTTCGCTGCCGAGGCGGCGGGTTAAAATAAAAAGGGGAAAGTTCTATGCAGAACTTTCCCCTTTTTATTTTTATAGCTCGAAACTTTACCGATCCTGCTTAATGCTATTTAAAGCTTCATTAATATAATGAAGGCCTTGGTCTGAAAAATTTAAAGTGAGTGCGAACTGATGCCCATGACTGTCCATTTTCAATAACGACTTCCTTAGTATGTTGACTATTTTTTCGGATGAATACTTAGGATGAAAATCTTCATATTGAAATTCAAGAAATACCAGGCAAAGCGCATTCTCCATAGTTTGCACATCGGCATCAACCTTTAGCTTTTGTTTTAATAGAATTTGTTTTACACGGGCAATTTGTTCATCGCTATATCCAACCCTCTTCATAATCGCTGAAGCTTTATCGGCATGGAACAAAGCAAGGTCCTTGCGCCATTTTAAATAGGCCTCCCTCCCGTTGGGATAACTTTCACGCGGAATTTCCCATCTGCCAATATGCTGGCTGCGCGATGCCAATAACAGCTCTTCGCTTGCATGGGGGTTTAATTTTAATACCCATTCGTAAAGTTTCAGGGCTAAAAAGTATTCCTGGGGGTAAGAAAGGCCACTCCATATCAATGTATGAGGGTCTTTCTGATTATAAGCATCAAATTCTTGAAAAGCCAGGGCTAATTTGGTCATGGTTGAAGCATATTTTAGCAATAAATTTACGCGAGTTCGACATAAACTTTGGTTTACAAAAAATGTCCTGTAAGGACTACCCCTTTGTAGAAAAAGATAAAGAAAAAGAATATTGCTCCGTTAGGAGCTACCCAAATTCGCAAAGGGTAGCCTCTGACGAGGCAAAGATTATCATTTTGCTTTTTTTCTACAAAGGGGTTGACCCTACGGGTCATTCTTATCCTTATATCGAACTCACGTTAAATTTATGAATTTATAATGTTTTACGGCTGGTATATGCCATGTTATCCGATGAAAAAAGCCGACTTTTTTGCCAGTTAATCCTCAACACATCTAAATCCCAGGTGCTCCATACCGCTGTCTTCGGTTGTTTTCATGCGCCGTGCCACGCGGTAACCGGAGCAGTAGCTATCGTTACATAAAAATGAGCCGCCTCTTATCGAGCGTTTCTTAGCATAAGGGTCTTCCGGGTCATAGCTGGTAGCGGGCCCTTTAGGGTCTTTCACTCCCGAAGCGCTCGCGATGGTTTTATAATAATCACTGTTATAATAATCGGCACACCACTCCCAAACATTGCCGGCCATATCATACAGCCCGTATCCGTTGGCAGGGAATGAAGCTACCGGTGCAAGCCCGTAAAACTTGTCGCGCATGGTATTATTATCAGGGAAATGCCCCTGCCAGGTATTGGCTTTAGGTTTGCCTGCATCAACCGGTTCATTGCCCCAGGGGTAAATTTTGTTTTGTAAACCACCACGGGCGGCCCACTCCCATTCGGCCTCGGTTGGCAGGCGCTTGCCGGCCCATTTGCAATAGGCAACCGCGTCATACCATGATACATGTACCACCGGGTAATTGCCCTTGCCGTTTATATTGCTGCCCAAGCCGTGCGGGTGTTTCCAGTCGGCGCCTTTTTTCCAGGTCCACCATTGGGTATAATCATTCAGGTCGACCGGGTGTTTTGGCGGGTCAAATACCAGCGAAGCTGCAACTAATACGCTGTCGTCAGGTTTTTCAGTTCCGGGCGGCAGTTGTTTTTTAAGCTGGTTCCAGTCGGGCTTTCGCTCGGCAGTGGTAATGTAACCGGTAGCCTTAACAAATTGGGCAAATTCGTCGTTGGTAACTTCAGTGGCATCCATCCAAAAACCATCAACCGTTACTTTATGCTTTGGGTATTCATCGGGCGAAGCCTGGCTATTATCGGCGCCCATCATAAATGTACCGGGCTTTATCCATATCATGCCTTTGTGCGATGCTGCCGATTTAGCGTCGGGCACAGTTACCTGGTTTGTATTTAACGATGCAAACCTTTTGGGGATATTTGACTCGCAGCATAACGCTTTTTTTGCACCGGTAACCGGCTGAACAGCTTTTGCCGCCGTACCGGTTTTTTGTTTACACGATATAGCTGCAACGCTTGCCAATAGCATCAAAAAATACAAATTATGGTTGAATTGCTTTTTCACTTTGGTTTTTATATTTAAAAGCCCTGCCGGTGTAAATATAACGGCAGGGCTTTAATTTATTTGTATTCAATTACAACATTTTTTAAGTTCCCGCTGAATTTGAACGGCACGGTGTACCTGTCAGACACAGCCGAATTCAAATCCTGGCCAACATCAATGGCATCAATATAGCAACCTATGTATTTGGCCTCATCAACCGTAATGGTTCGTTCTGCAACTTTTACATCGTTTACATATATCGACTCTGTCCCGGCGGGAGCATCTTTGTCAACTTTTGATTTTTTACCCGGTTCAATATTTGGCGTATTTGCCTCGGGTTTAGGGCCGGTGTAAGTCAGCTCAAGTCTCAGGCTTAACTTTCCGGCAGGCAACGGTTTCGATTCAAGGTATTTAATACTTGTCCCTGTATTATGTGCCACCTGGAATATGCCATCCTTAATAAATAAGCTTATCCCATCAAAACTACCGCCATTAGCATATAATACGCCCTGGTTCTCTTTTGCATAAGCATCAACATTAGCAGTAATAGAGAACGACTGCGCCGACAACTGCGGCCCGCTAAAGCTTAAAAACTGATCAACGCCCGGGTACAGCACAATTTTATCAATGCCTTTATAAGCGCTGCGTTTCCTGCCGCCTATGCCGCCGTCCTGTGTACCATCAATAAGCGGGTATACATTGTATTTTTTTGCTTCCTGGTCAAAAACATCCTGCAATTCTTTCAGTTTTGCCGGTTCTTTTGTGGCAAGGTCTATACGCTCGTTAAAATCGGTGTTCAGGTTATACAGTTCCCAAACATCATTATCAAAATCGGTACCCGTCTGGTGATAAACCTCTGCTTTCCAGCCATCTTTCACAATAGCGCGCTTACCCCTTAGCTCATAATACTGAACCGTGTGGCGGTTAGCCGCGGCTGAATCTTTTATAGTGTAAGCAAGGCTCGTACCTTCAAATGGCTTTTGTTTGTAGCCGCTGATGGTATCGGGTACTTTAACACCTGTCAGATCAACAATAGTTGGCGCTATATCAATAACATGGCCGTACTGGTTGCGTATGCCTTTTTCCTTAATTACTTTAGGATAGAAGATAATTAACGGATTATGCGTACCACCTTCAGAGTTGGCATCGGCCTTCCATAAGCGGAAAGGCGTGTTGGTGGCCTGTGTCCAGCCGGAAGGCGCGTCCATATCCGAGCTTTCTGTCCCAAATTCATCAACATGCTTTAGGGCCTCTTCAACCTGCTCTTTAGTTGGCAGCTTGTTTATCGCGCCGTTAAATGTGCCATTTGGTACGCTATGGCTCGATCCGTTATCACCAATTATGGCAAATATGATAGTATTATCTAACTGGCCAATTTCCTTCAGGTAATTTACTACCCGGCCAAATTCATAATCAGATTGCGTTAGCATGGCGGCGTAAACCTCCATGTGTTTTGAGTAAAGCTTTTTCTGATCAGGAGTTAAACTATCCCATGCGGGCACTGTGGGGTCACGTAGTGGTAACTGCGCGTCAGCCGGTATCACGCCCAGTTTTTTCTGCCTTTCAAAAACTGTTTCGCGGTACCAGTCCCAGCCTTTATCAAACTTGCCTTTATACATGTCGCGGAATTTCTTATCAGCCTGGTGCGGTTCATGAATAGCGCCTACTGCCAGGTACAAAAAGAAAGGGTTCTCGGGGTTTGCCGATTTTTGGTTAGCAATGTAATATATGGCCTTGTCTGATAACAGGGTACTTACGTGTTTGGTGTTTGGCTCTACGTTGGTTACCTGGTTATCCTCGTATAAATTTGGATGGTACTGGTCGGTATGGCCCAAATGCCAGCCAAAAAAATGATCGAAGCCCTGCCCCAATGGCCAGCGGTCAAATGGCCCGGCCGAAGTGATCTCATTAAGCGGCACCAAATGATATTTACCAACGGCATAGGTGTTATAATGGTTCACCTGTAATATGCGGGCAATGGTAGCCTTATCAAAAGGCATGCGGGCATCATAACCGGGGAAACCCAGCGCGCTGTAATTAAAGTAGCCCATATGCACCGAATGATGGTTACGGCCGGTCAACAGCGCGGCGCGTGTTGGCCCGCAAATAGCTGTAGTATGGAAATTGGTATAGCGCAAGCCATGGTTAGCCAAGCTATCGAGCGTTGGGGTTTCCATAAGGCCGCCGAAGGCGCTTGAGGTGCCGTACCCGGCATCATCTATTAAATAAATGAGCACGTTTGGCGCTCCTTTAGGCGCATGGGGCTTTTCGGGCCACCATTCTTTCGAATCTTTAAGGGTTTTGCCTATCTTTCCTTTGAAGGTTACCGTGTCCGACTGGGCGTTGGCTTTGCCCAGGAAACCGGTGATCAACAGCGCCGGCGCCAGCAAATAGCGCGATAGCCGTTTTACATTTAACATAGTTTTCATAATTATTATTTATTGTTTGATGTAGGTTAATTAATATTTATTACCACCCCGGATTTTGCGTTACATTGGGGTTCACGTTTATTTCGGCTTGCGGTATGGGGAACAGGTTATCCTTATCGCTCACCGCTTTTTTAGCAGGCACCTTGCTAATAGCCGAAACTATACGCCCCGTCCGCGCCAGGTCGAACCAGCGCTGGCCCTCCTGTACAAATTCAAGCCTGCGCTCCTGGTAAACCGAGTCCCTGAAATCAGATTGTGATAAACCCGCCGTCAGATCGTGGATATGTGCGCGTTCCCTTACCTGGTTAATGGCCGTATAAGCGGCGGCTGTTGGCGCGCCCTGGTCTTCGTTTACGGCTTCGGCATACATCAGCAGCACATCGGCATAGCGTAGCACGGGGAAGTTAATGCCATCCTCAATTGATGTCAGCAGTTGGGTGGTATCCACAAATTTCCGCAGGCCCAGGAAGCTGAATTTATAAGGCAGCCCCGTTGCCGGGTTGGTTAATGTTGAATAATAAGTTACGGCCTTGCGTGTGTCGCCCGGCAAATAAGCTTTGTAGATACTGCTATCCGCAGGCAGGTCGGGTGGTACTTTTGAGCTGAAGCCCGAGAAAACGTCGGTCATTATCCTGTCGCGGCTGTTGCTTGCACCCGAGTTGGACAGGAACTGTACCGAAAAAATATGCTCCTTGCCGTTCTTTGTCGACTTGTTGAATACATCGGCAAAATTACTGAACAGCGCATAGCCATAAGGCCCGTTTATCACCTCAAGGCATTTTGATGAGGCGTCCTTCCAGTCCTTTTGTGTTAAGTAAACTTTTGCCAGCAGTGTTTTGGCTGCGCCTGATGTCGCCCTGCCTATGTCGTTACCAGAGTAGCTAACCGGCAGGTTTTCGGCATCGGTCAAATCAGAAATGATCTGTTTATAAACCGCTGCGGCGGGCGTTCTTACAACGGTCGTTTGGCTTATATCGCTTGCCTGGTGCAGCACCAATGGCACATCGCCAAAAAAGCGTACCAGGTTAAAGTATAACAACGCCCTTATGAATTTCGATTCGCGCACCAGCCTGTTTTTCAAGGTGGTATCCAATTGCATAGCCGAGATATTATCAATAGCCACATTTGCCCAGTTAATACCCATGTAGTGCTGGGTCCAGTTGGCTTGTATCCTGTTGTTATTGGCTATATAGGTAATGCTGCCCATGGCCCGCACGTCGGCGTTACTGGCGGCATTGCCTTCGGTTTCATCATCGGTAGCGGCATCAGCCATAAAATAAAGCTGCCTGCCGTACATCGGGAAATCGCCTCCGGGGTCGGTATTGAGCGAGCTGTATACCCCTGTTACCGCCGATATGGCATCATTCGGCGTTTGGTAAAATTGATTCGCGACGATGATCGACTTCGGATTTTCTGTTAATTTATTGCAGGAAGAAAGCGCTATCGCTGCCAATAAAATAATTCCTATATTTTTCATATTCCTATCTTATTATATTAAAAACTGATGTTTAAGCCGGCCAGGAAGGTTTTCACGCTTGGGTAAGCGCCAAAATCAATGCCCTGCAGCAAGTTGTTTTGTCCGAAGGTGTTTACCTCAGGATCATAGCCGGTGTAATGTGTGAAGGTGAGCAGGTTTTGCGCCGACACATAAATGCGCAGTTGCTTGGCCAATATTTTGTGAGCCACAGACGGATCGAAAGTGTAGCCCAACGAGATATTTTTCAAACGCAGGTATGAGGCATCCTGCATATACCTGTCAAGCACCTGCGCTACCGGGCTATAGCTTGCCCTCGGGATGGTGTTACTTGGGTTGCTGGTAGTCCAGCGATCGAGCAGCGTGGCTGAGGCATTTTGGCCCAGGTTGGTCAGCTCCAGTTCTTCCTGTAACAGGTTGTATACTTTATTACCGTATGACCCCTGGAAGAACACGAACAGATCAAAATGCTTGTATGTGAATGTATTTGAAAAACTATAAAGGAATTTTGGTTGAACACTTCCCAGGTTGGTTTTATCATTAGCATCAATGGCACCGCTGTTGTTCAGATCCTGGTATATGCGGTCGCCTGGCTGCTCAGCTCCTAAAAGCGGCAGTTTGCTAATGTCCTGGCCGGTTTGGATAATACCGGCCGACTTATAGCCCCAAATGGTTCCCAGCGGTTCACCAACTTTAACAATAACGGGCGAAAGCTTGTATAACAGGTCACTGTAGGCATCAGGTATTTGCGCAAAGAATGAAGTCTGTCCATTCAGGCTTAATACCTTATTACGGTTGAGTGAAAATGTCGCGGCAGTTTTCCACCTGAATGAACCCGATTTAATATTATCGGTATTTAATGCCAGCTCCAGCCCCTTATTCTCAACACTTCCCGCATTTTCCAGGTCGGCAGCAAAGCCCGACGATAACTGAACAGGTACGCTGATCAACAGGTTAGTTGTTTTCTTATAATAGGCATCAGCCGAAAAGCTTACCCGGTTATCCCACAAACCCAGATCGATGCCGGCATCGTATTGCGCCGTTTTTTCCCATTTTAAATTGGGGTTGCCCAGGCTGGTTGGCGCAAAGCCGGTTTGGGTTGTCCCGTTAAAAAAGTAATTGGTAGGGCTAAGTGTTACCAGCGACTGGTATTCACCTATCTCCTGGTTACCGGTGGTTCCCGCGCTTAAACGCAGGTTTAAATTTGAAACTTCGGTAACGTTGCTTAGAAAATCTTCCTGCTTTACGTTCCATGAGAAACCTGCCGAGGGAAAGTAACCCCATTTATTATTTGCACCAAATCTTGATGATCCATCGGCCCTTCCGGTTACGGTAAAGTTATATTTATCTAATAATGTATAATTTATCCTTGCCAGCCATGAATCAAGCGACCAGCTATAGGAGCCGGATGTCGGGATAAGGGGTACCGACCCCGCCTGCAAGCTATTGTAACCGGTAAGGCTGGTAATGAAATTCTCGGAACCCGCCGTAACATAATTACCTGTGGATGTTTGGGTAGTATAACCAACCAGCACGTTGAATGATTGATCGGTGAATTTTTTGTTGTAGGTAAGCGTATTTTCGTTTAACCAGGTGGCCACCTTATTTGCGCCAATGCTGGCTATACCATTGGTGGGATAACCCGCCGTGGTGGTAGAAGGCGAAAACTGGTTTTGCCTGGTGTTAATAATATCTGTACCGATGCTCACCTTGGCTTTTAAGCCGGGGATAATTTCATATTCACCGTAAAAATTACCCAGCACCCTGAACGCGTTTGTTTGGTTCACGGTTTGTAAAAGGTCCTGTATGGGGTTGCCGGGGGTAGATGAAAAAGGATCGACCGTATTATAGCTGCCATCGGCATTTTTTATAGCGACGGTAGGCGGCATGTACAATATGCTGGAAATGTTAGTGCCCGAACTGCCTGATTGTATGGATTGGCTGCCAGTGGCATTTAAAGCGATCTTAAATTTATCGGACACATTGCGCGAGTAGTTGGTACGCACCGCATACCTTTTAAAACCTGAGTTCAGCAAAATGCCATCCTGGTTAAAATAGTTGCCCGAGATATTATAGGTTGATCTTTCATCGCCGCCCGAAACCGAAACCGTATGATTTTGAATAGGGGCCTTGTGAAAAGCGGCGCTTTGCCAATCGGAACCTGTACCAAAAGCAGCAACCTGGTCGCTGGTGTAATAGGGCGCCAATCCCTGGCTTGCCTGTATATCGTTGGTTAATTGTGCAAACTGCGTGGCGTTTAGCAAGGGCAGCTCTTTCCGTACCTGCTGCCAGCCTGCATATACGCTGTAGTTTACATCGTCGTGCCCTTTTTTGCCTTGTTTAGTGGTGATCAATACTACGCCATTGGCGCCTCTCGACCCATAGATGGCTGTCGCGGATGCATCTTTCAATACCTCGATAGATTCAATATTTGAAGGGTCGATCGTAGATAAAGCATTCAAACCCTGCGCGCTGCTGTTGGGGTTAACACTGCCCTGTGTGCTGGTATTATCGTTATAAAAAGGGAAGCCGTCTATTACATACAGCGGCTCATTACCTGCGGTAATAGAATTGCCGCCGCGTATCCTCACAGTGGCCGATGCGCCGGGCTGGCCCGAGCTTTGGGTAACCTGGATGCCCGGCACTGAACCCTCTAATACGTTATCGAGCGACGAGGTGCCGAGTG